>Ga0102593_1000195_pt1 | contig 149423 bp, 129 predicted proteins | sample AraplaCol_mMS_r2_2_FD_76862 | JGI IMG/M metagenome (GOLD analysis project Ga0102593, IMG submission 76862) | Arabidopsis root microbial communities from North Carolina, USA - plate scrape MF_Col_mMS_r2 (SPADES assembly) (version 2) | ecosystem: Host-associated > Plants > Roots > Endosphere...
AAAGGAACCAGAAAAAAAAGAAAAAAGAAAAGAAAAAAGAAAAAAAAAAAAAAAAAAAAAAAAAAAAGAAGCAAATGACAGCTGAAGAGAGAGTCTGCACACCAGAGTCTCCCCTAACTAGCAGATTTAGCGTTGGACGTAGCGGCGGTAGGGGAAAGTTGGCACTGAGTGACGCTAGCAACAATTCACAAGCCCAATTCGACGGTTGGCACACGCTAACCTATCCCGGGGGATGCGGCGTAAACAAAAAGGTGGGAAAAAAATAAAATAAAACCAAGAAATTTGGCAATGGGAGAAAGACAGCACTCGAAGTTGAAGTTCTGGTCAGTACGGAGTAGTGGATGATGAGGAGGATTGGAGGTGAAGGTTGGAAGAAAACATTCCACGGGGAAGAAAGGATGTTCAGCAATCACGGGATTCAAGATGATCTTTGATCTCCCTTATTTTGTACTTTATCCCATAATTTTACATTTATATACTATGTATAGAAATTTACAGAAATATTGGATCAGTTTTTCTTTTTGAGAATGAAAAGAAAAGAAAATAACGGTGGAGATATTGTTTAATTTCCCCATTTAACATCCACTTCTTATTAGTTGAGACAGTTGTGTATCTTTGGTATGTCAACCAGCTAATCTGATGCCCTCCCCGGCTCATCCAAGGATCGCCCTCCTTTGGCTCGGAAAAGTGACGGTGACCAGCATCATGTCAATCGTCGATAAGACTTGGAGATGATCTAATGGTCAATCATGGGAATCCGATCCGGTCCGATATTTCCATCCTCCTTTACTGAACAATATGTTGCAAATACTATACGAATAACGCTTCCTTCTCCACACCCATTTGTCGTATCACATAGTATGGATGTACTGTGTATATTGATCTTGATGGATCTCCTCCTTGATTCTTTTTATTGTTCCCTGTACACAACAAATCTCACACCGATTGACCTCCACACTTCACCATTGGGTCTGGCAGTTAGAGCCACGGGCGGGATGATGTGCTTGGCTTGCGTTGCAGCGATGTGAATGATCATTGGTTGATCAGCTGATGTTTAGTGGAGATAATGAGAGCAATTGACAAATCCGCAATGACGATTCTGTTCCTGTCGGTGATCCACGGTTAATATTTGACGTTCCGATGGTCAACTCGGCCGGGCGAACCAGCGACGTTTTGTGTACAATATACTATGTATTGTACGGAGTAACCGAGTAGAAAGTACTCCATAGTATGATGGAGTCAATGAATATCGTTGACAATTCCAGTCGATCGTAAGATGATTTTTAGTTGATCCCCAGTGACTGACAAGAGGTCAATCCTTGGATGTTACATACCGATGATCCTTATCGCCCTTGGTTCCAATTCCATCCCACTGGTTTCTGACAGCATCAGGGGTAAAGCAGTCGTCAGACAAAACGTGTCCGGGCGCTTGAGTCGGACCCATCATCCACTTGGATGCATCGGTGGTCCGAGTTTCAGTCAATGCCCACTCATATCCATTCAGAAGCTCCATCTTTACACTGCCCTAAAGTGGGGTCCGGTCTTGTCCTCTTTTTTAAGTAAACATGCGAGAGGCCCATTTGCCTGTCGCGGACATGCGGTCTGCGTCGGCGTTGGTGTTGGCGCCGGCCCCCGGCGCCAGCGTCTGCGCTTGAGGACCCGGGGATGTTCACGGCTCTCCGGCATCTTTTGTGTTTTTATGTATGCATGCCGGTATATCGATGTGTTGGCTAGACATGCACATGCACAGGACTCATTATTTCAGGATTCCATCTGCGTAGATTTCATGTATTTTGGATCCTCTGGACTTGACTGCCCCTCTGGACACTTGCAGCAACGTCTCTTTGATCGGCGAGAATTAATTGCAGATATACATATATATATATGCGGTGTACTATGACGATTCCCTTCTGAGCTGTTCTGAGAAAGAAAGACTTGCTGTTGTGACCTCGCTCGGCAGCAAAGACCACGAAACGAGTCGCAGAGTCTGTTTGTTTCTATATCCGTCCATCAACCTCCAGTGTCCACTCTGTCCGTAGAATATTCGACATGAATTCTTCTGCCTGTCTTTCCATGTGCTTCGATATGAGGGTGCACGGGCATTCCACAGTGGTCCTTCTGAAACATGGCATGGCCGATCCGAGACTAGTGGGGAATTCGCGTGCACGGAGCAATGTGCAGTGCGACCTTTCAGGGGGGTGAAGGATTGTGGTGGCGGTGGAGTGCAGGTGGATTCTCTAAGTGGGACTCCTCAGCAGGATGGCATTCAAGTCATGTGATGTGATACAGTAGGATGGAAGCTAGTCATGTAGATGAAGTAGTGAATTGGTGTTTATCCCAAAGTGAATGGAAGAAGTAGCTACTGTATTCTGTGCATTCACAATGCATATGTTGTAGGCAAAATTGGAAGTAGGCTCGATGTCAGGTGACTTGTGGACTTAATTTCCCTCGTAGGCATGTATATGTTTAACTGTGGAATATATATCCAATGAACAAGTTGTTCAAAATCCAAACACAGGGTTGATGTTGAATCACTGACTGCAGAATCGAGAATGGATTCGGTACACCAATTCTGGCGATGAATTCACCAAATTGACTCACCCAGTCGCTTGGTGAGTCCGCTGAAATGTGTCTGCGGCATACCAGGACTGTTTCCCACAGTCTGTTACGGAAATTCCATCTAGGATTACTGAAGACGGGACGCAATTTAGCCGACTATTCTAGGATTCCTAACATCGTCTTCGATACAACGACCACGAGAGGATACCCAGAGCGATTCATGCTTCTCAAAAAGGCCCAAGAAATCAGGAGAAACCCCAAGGAGCGACAAAAATAATTCGTAACGTGCAGGACGAAGAAAAGAAAATACGGTAGCACATGATGAATTTCTACATCCCGACGAAGTCTATCATCTCCAAATATGGGGACAGCCTCAGTCATACGTCAACAGATAGATTTTGCATTCGTCAGACTGATTCCAGCAGTCTCCGCAATTTTTCAAATTAATACTATCTCCAAGCAAACTTCCCACAGAGTCTCATACCAGGCCATATGATCGAGACGTATTCATGGAGTGGAATCTATGCTACGAGATCCGGTGTGATAGGTGCAATGGCATCTACAAACTATATTATGGCTCCATCTCGTCCTGCCGACTACCCCGAAATACCATTTGAATAACGGACAGCGACAGCGGCAAACGCGAGATTTGCCGCGACAAACACGGCTATAGGTAGCAATTTCCAGGGTGACACTGGCGGTGTTACTGGATATTTCGAGCTGAGCGATGGGAGCACTTGTTTGAATGCTACCTGGATGATAATCTGATAGCCGAGGGCTGGCAAATGGTGTGAACCGATCGATGTTTGGTGTTCTGATTGATTGTCCAGAGCCACGAACGAAGTGTTACCCTGTGAATTGTGGTTCCTCTTCTGTTTCTAACGTGAGCTTTTCCATAGCTCATTTTGTATACAAATATGCTTTATTATTTGTTCTTGACTTCTTCGACTAAGCCATTCAATCAATTTCACGTGATATGCTCATGTGATCAGCCCAGTAAACCCTCACATGACCTCACGTGCCCACTCGCACAAAACCGTCCCCATTCGTCGAATCGCCCAAAGCCACAATTTGCCTCGCGGCCAAAAAAAAACCGACCAACCTGAACTTGGTTGATTCCAGCCTAGCGCCGCGGCTCTGAATTATCTGAGCAAGTCCCCGCTTGTGTGTCTCTGCTCAATGACAGCATGATCTAAGCTCGGACAATAATAACCCTGAAAGCTGTTTCCTTTTGTTTTTTTCCGCGGCTACTAACTGAAACTTCGCCCAATCACTACCTTAGGGTCCTCTATTTCCCCTCCAGCCACATACACCCTACAAGATATAACTATGTCTTTGGCACAAGGCCCTGGAAGGGCTGGAGGTAACTCCGGTACCTCGTCAGACCAGGAACTCCACATCCTCAAACATGTGGCATACATCAAGAACCTGGATACTGTGCGTCCTACTCTCCTATAAGGGTGGTCCGGTCTATGGGCAATCGGTTGACGGTGAAAATAGCGGAAGGATGAGTTGCAATACTGGTTGACCGAGCACTTGCGACTCAACGGGGTCTACTGGGGATTGACTGCGCTGCATTTGCTCGGCCATCCGGAGGCATTGCCCCGTCAAGAAACCATCGACTTTGTTCTCTCATGTCAAAGTGAAAATGGAGGTTTCGGAGCTGCACCGGGTCACGATGCTCATATGCTTTATACTGTTTCAGCAGTCCAAATTCTGGTCATCATTGATGCCGTGGATGAACTTGAGAAATCAGGTCGTGGTGGAAAGGAGAAAGTTGGCTCTTGTACGGTTCTCTCTTTCCGCTATGGATGATTATCTTGGATTGTTTCTCTCATTATACTAAACGCTTTTAGTCATTGCCGGCTTACAGAACCAGAACGATGGCTCTTTTATGGGCGACCAATGGGGTGAAACCGATACTCGGTTCCTCTATGGTGCTTTTAATGCACTTTCATTGCTTGGTCTTCTGGATATGGTCGATGTCACCAAGGCTGTCACTTACATACAGAGCTGTGAGAATTTCGACGGTGCCTATGGTATCTCTCCTGGTACGGAATCTCACTCAGGTCAAGTATTCACATGTATCGGAGCCCTCTCTATTGTGGGTCGCTTAGATCTAGTGAACAAAGACCGCCTGGGTGCTTGGCTGAGTGAACGTCAAGTTGATAATGGCGGTTTCAATGGACGACCGGAGAAGCTTGTTGATGCCTGTTATACTTGGTGGGTTGGCTCAAGCTTAGCTATGATTGATCGGTTAGACTGGATTGATCGTAAAAAGCTTTCTGCATATGTCTTGCAATGCCAGGTTAGTTCATATTTCATGTCCAGACGAGAAGTACAACTTGTTGACCAAACTAATTAGGACCCTGAAGCTGGCGGCTTTGCTGATCGACCTGGTAATATGGTCGATGTTTATCACACACACTTTGGCCTCGCTGGACTCAGTCTCCTGGGCGTTGTGGAAGGATTACAAGAAGTAGATCCGGTATAGTAAGTAGCAGCATGCTTCTTTACTCCCGCCTTCCTAGACTAACCTCCCTAAGCTGTATGCCAAAATCCGTGATTGCCCGGTGTTTCGCTCGGTGAAAGGATTCTTGTATAAATTCTCACCCTGCGTCAACTACTTGACCTCTCAGTTATCCCTCCCACAATCTAATAACCCATGATTCTTTTGCCCCATGGATCATGGGATACAATGTGGGAGGAGATCATCTCCACTTTGACTTATTCCGCTTCATACCCCCCCACAATAGCCTGAAGGCTGTTAAGACATCGTGGCACATTTACATACATCTAGCATAGCCTGATTACTTATCTATCTGAATAACCATTCATCCTTGAAAAGATCTCCCTACAAACGAATATAGTGGTTCCGTTGTGTTTTGATGTTACTATTTTGGGTCCTGCCATGGTCGCTCCTTCCCGTTGCACTGAAGAGTCACAATATGAAGGGTCGTGCTTGCCTTCACTTGCACCTTCCTATCAAAACCTTCTTCCCTCGTGACTCTCCGAGGCAGCGAAGGACTCAACGCACCGCGTGGATGTGACTTCTTTCCTCACATTCTCTACGTGGACGTGTCCGTTTCTCTTCGTTCATACATATTGATTTTGAATTTTGTTCTCTCACTTCGAGTTTCGATATTTTGAAACCACAGTTTGGTCTTGCATCCGCCTGTTGGATTGGCTCAACCCAGTCCTTCCGATAGACCAATGGACGCTTCCAACCTCCACTGCATTATTTGCCCAGGCCGGCCTCGATTCAGTGACGTCTCACATTTGTTGACCCACATCTCCTCGAAAGCCCATCTAGCCAATAACTTCAAGCTTCAAGTCCGCGGTCATCAGGACAAGGACGCAGTTCGACTGCTGAAAGAGTACAATGATTGGTACAGTTTCAATGACCTGCAAAGCCTGCTGTCTGATCGTATCAACACCAAGAATGATCGAAAGAGGAAACGAAAGTCTCAGTCCAAGACCGTCGACGAATCTAATGAAGAACCGCCTACTAAAAGGCCACACTCAGGAAAGACAGCCGATGTCACTCCGGCCACCCCATTGATGAACATCCCGGAATATCTTGACCCGCGCCTCATGCAACCACAACCAACCGCTGGAAGTGAACAAGAAAGCACTGCAGCCCTTCCACCCGAGTATTTCCAGACTCCATCCTTTCACAGAATCAACGGAACCGCAAAAATCGTGCGTCTTGCTACCAAGAGCGGCTTCACCTCGTTCGTGAGTGCTGAAGATTTGACCGATGGGGCAGCGGATGATGGCCAGGAGTATTCCATCACCTTACCTGTGACGCCCAAGCCTACCAGGACTCGGGCAGGACTACGATTTAGTAAGCCAATCCGCTCAAAAGAGGAAACGACGGATCCTTTCTTCGTATCTAATAAGCAATCCGAGAAATCGAACGAAGGTGACTCGGAGGATAAGGAACGATCGGACGAAATAGCCAGGTTAAAGGGGGTTTTTTGGCCGGGAATGGACATTTTCGATTCTGCAACACACCAGATGCGACGCAAGCGTAACCAGAAGAAGGATAGCACGGTTTTGAAGCTCATGGAGATTACCTCCGCCCTGGTGGAGCCCACCGAACAGATCTTTTCGCTCGAGGGCGAGTTGTTGAAGGAGCGTGTGATCTCAGGGAATGTGGACGAGGATAGTCCGTTGAAAGGAGAGACTCCAATTCCAAAAGAACGCCAAACTCGTACCAAAAAGAAGAACGTGCTCCGTCCGAAAGATGCAAATCGCCTGATCAAAAAAGGCAGCAAGAAAGGAGCTCGCAGTCTCAGCTACAATCATGGACAATACGATGGTGCCGGATCGCCCCGTCGCTCTCCCCGATTGAACGGCATGCAGCGATCCTATGCTGAGGAAAATCCGGATTATGACTTGACTGTTCGGGCCTTTGCAAAACGATCTCGGGACGACTTCTCTATTCTCGCAGACTGTGAGCAACACGAGAAAGAGTCCTTTAGGGATCAGCAGCATGCGAGAATTCATCCAGCACAGGATACTCTTACCCCAGCACGACTGATCTTGGACCACAGAACAGACATCTCAAAGAATGCAGGGCGAAGATATGACGACCAAACTGTACCCGGAAAGGAAAACATCGAGCCACTTTTGCACCAACATGGGGAGTTAGAATTCAGCGGCTGGAACTCTCCTCTGGCCAAGCGAAGTGGCATGAACCAGCATAATTATCAATCGGACTTCTTTTTCGCCGAGCACGAAGAAGATGACGATGTCAAGTGTGGGCACCGTTGCAACCCATTGTTTGCACCAAGCTCGAGGATGGGAATTAGTCTCCTTGAAGACCCTTCGTATGAAGATTTCACCGTGGCCGGCGCTGGCTGGAACATTCCACGAGCACAATCATCTGAAGCAACCGTCTCTGAAAGGGACCAACAAGAACTCACTGGGCTATATTTGGCCGGTGGCACCGATTAGATCGAGTGCTGGATTTGAATGGGTCGACGATGACGCTAGATTGTCATGCATCAGACAAGGCCCAGCAAATCAACTCAAGACGAGTTGTCTTGGAATCGAAGTTTCTTTTTCTCTCTTTTTCTTTTTCTTTTTCTTCTTCTTCTCTTTCTTCTTCATTTCTTTTTTTTCCAGGAAACCTGATTCTGACTTTTAGCGAGTGATAGGAGTCTGGAGATCGGGTTTGCTAAAGTGTATTTTTTCACTGCGAATGCAGTAAATTATGTATGTACCGTGATAAGTTCTAATATCAATACTCTTCTGTATCCGACCACTATCTGTCAATAATCAAAACACACTGGCCTAGAGAGTTGTTCTTTACTCTCGAGCATTGAAAAGTTGAAGTTGTAGTCCGATGTTAAAGTCTCAGATTAGTCATCAACTCATTAACGCGTGAACGCGTCGAGCTCGGCGATTGCGGAGTCAACTGGGGCTTCCAGCTTGCCTTCACGTATGGCCAGTACCTGGACCTTTTCATCATATATTCTCGATTATCTCCATCGAGTGGGATGATTTGAAAGAATGGCGCCCCATTCCTCGCAATCATCGGCTCCTTCGCCATCTCTGAAGCGGAAGCAGCCAACAATCTCCAGCTTCTTTGGTGGAAAGTCCTCTCCACAAAGACCCTCAGACAATGCCAGTTCGACTCAGGAAAAGAGGACCAAGAAACGAGAAGCATCTGCAGTGGAAGAGAAACCAGTAGGAACCCTTCGTGAGGAAGATGATGAAGACGACGACGACATTGTGGCGCCCCCCTCCAAGCGTGCCAGAGTCACATCCAACGGATCAGCGAAACAAATAGACGAGAATGAGGAAAAAGAAGGGGCTATTCCAGTCTCTAAAGATATACTCCCGCCAAAACCATCCCATACCTCCGAAATAAGCAGCCAGCGAACCGACATCTTCAAGTTCCAGAGCTCTGCACCCACGAACGACGATATCGATTCAGAAGACGTACAACGAAAGAAAGAAAAGGAGAAACTGCATCAGAAATTCGTCCGCAAACTAGGTGGAGCAGATTGTCTCATTGGAATTGGTCGTACGGCTTCAAGCGATGCTACCGCCGGAGCCGAAGCAGAAGAAGGCGACGAAGAGGATGAACCCGCACCACCACCAACAAAGGGCAAAGCAAGCAAGAAGGGCGGTAGCAAACTTACGCCTATGGAGAAGCAGGTCATTGAGATAAAGCGTAGTCATATGGATACAGTGCTGGTCGTTGAAGTCGGGTACAAGTTTCGGTTTTTCGGAGAGGATGCGAGGACTGCGGCGAAGGAACTAGGTATTGTGTGCATACCAGGAAAGTTCCGATTCGATGAACGTAAGCGGGATCTTTCTTTTTGTTTTCGTCCTGAACTTGTGTCTTCTGGCCTGGCATTTTGCTAAACTTATCCTCTAGATCCAAGTGAAGCTCACATCGACCGATTTGCTTCAGCGAGCATCCCCGTGCACCGATTGCATGTTCACGTCAAACGACTCATTACGGCGGGCCACAAAGTTGGCGTTGTGAGACAGATTGAAACAGCCGCGCTCAAGGCTGCGGGTGATAATCGCAATGCACCTTTCGTTCGCAAGTTGACCAATCTCTACACAAAGGGTACATATATCGATGATACCGAGGGATTGCAAGGCCCTGCACCCGCAGCTGGTGGTGCGTCGCCGGCTACGGGGTACATGCTATGTATCACGGAGACCAATGCGAAAGGATGGGGCAATGATGAGCGGGTGCAGGTTGGTATTGTCGCTGTGCAGCCGAACACGGGAGATGTGATCTACGATGACTTCGAGGACGGTTTCATGCGCAGTGAGATTGAAACCCGACTTTTGCATATTGCTCCCTGTGAGATATTAATTGTGGGCGAGATGTCCAAGGCTAGTGAAAAGCTTGTTAGGCATTTATCCGGGAGTAAGATGAATGTCTTCGGCGATGCAGTTCGACTTGAGCGGATGGCGAAAAAGAAGACTGCAGCTGCGGAGGCTCATAGTCATGTCTCTAGCTTTTATGCAGGGAAAATGAAAGCCACAGGGACAGAAGAGGATGTCCAAGCTGCTAAGTTGCTCCAAAACGTCCTTGGTTTGCCGGAAAATGTTACAATTTGTCTTTCTTCGATGATTGAGCATATGACAGAGTACGGCTTAGAGCATGTGTTTGATTTGACCAAGTATTTCCAGCCATTTTCGGCCCGTTCACACATGTTGTTGAATGGAAATACCCTGGTCAGCCTGGAAATATACCAGAACCAGAATGATCATTCGTCACGGGGCAGTTTGTTCTGGACTTTAGATCGGACACAAACTCGGTTTGGACAGCGGCTTCTTCGGAATTGGGTCGGTCGACCTTTGTTAGACAAAAGTCGGCTAGAGGAACGAACGAATGCCGTGCAAGAACTGACGGACTCTGCTCGAGCTGTTTCCGTGGAACGAATAAGGAGATTGTTGAGTAAGATCAAGAGTGATCTAGAAAAGAGTTTGATTCGGATCTACTATGGCAAGGTGAGCGATATAACATCTCTCGCGAAGATAAATCGTTGGCTCTAACCCAGTATAGTGCACCCGTCCCGAACTTCTTACTGTTCTGCAGACCATGCAGACAATTGCAATGGAGTTCACAGACATCAAGAAGCCAGATGACACCGGCTTTACCTCCTCTCTTATCAGCGAAGCAATTACCTCTCTCCCTACCATTGGCGAGGACGTGACTCGCTTCCTGGAGAAGATCAATATGCATGCTGCACGAAATGACGATAAATATGCCTTCTTTCGCGAGGAAGAGGAAACCGAGGACATCAGTGATCAAAAATGCGGTATTGCCAGCATTGAGCATGATCTCCAAGAACATCTCGCCGTGGCCGAAGAACAAATAGGCCGCAAGAAAATTGAGTACGCCACGGTTGCAGGAATCGAATATCTTATCGAGATCGAAAACAATTCGCTGGCTATTCGGAAGATTCCAGCATCGTGGGTGAAAGTTAGTGGTACAAAGAAGGTCTCTCGTTTCCACACACCGGCAGTTATTCAAATGATTCGCCAGCGTGACCAGCACAAGGAAGCACTCGCCACAGCCTGTGATAAAGCCTTTGCAGCTCTTCTCGCCGAAATTGCGACCCAATACCAATCATTCCGAGACTGTGTCCAATCTCTCGCCACACTGGACTGTCTCCTCTCCCTCGCAACCATAGCTCAACAACCAGGCTACGTGAAACCAGAATACACTGACGAACCCTGCCTGCATGTCGAACAAGGTCGTCACCCAATGGTCGAACGCATATTGACGGATACATATGTACCAAACGATACCAACCTCGAGAGCGAAGGCACACGCGCGCTCCTCGTGACGGGACCCAACATGGGCGGTAAATCCAGCTACGTCCGTCAAGTAGCCCTCATCGCAATCATGGGTCAAATAGGCTCCTATGTACCCGCAGAATCTGCAAAACTTGGCCTTCTAGACGCGGTATTTACACGCATGGGCGCCTTTGATAACATGTTAGCCGGCGAATCAACCTTCATGGTCGAACTCTCCGAAACAGCAGATATCCTGAAGCAAGCCACACCGCGATCCCTGGTCATATTAGACGAACTTGGCCGCGGCACGTCCACGCATGATGGTGTCGCTATTGCACAGGCTGTACTGGATCATATGGTCCGGTCAATTCGGTCATTGACACTATTTATTACGCATTATCAGCATCTCTCGCGAATGGCACGGTCGTTTCCTGGGAAAGAGTTGCGGAATGTGCATATGCGATTTACGGAGTCTGGGACTGAGGGTGATGAGGAGATTACTTTCTTGTATGAGGTTTCCGAGGGTGTCGCACATCGGAGTTATGGGTTGAATGTGGCTCGATTGGCGAATCTACCGTCTTCTTTGTTGGAGGTGGCAAGAAGCAAGAGTTCTGAGCTTGAGGAATCGATTCGGAGGAAGAGGTTGGCTGCGTTGGTTGGGGATGTTGGGCAAGTTGTGCGGTCTGGTGAGGGTGATTTTAAGGATGATTTACTGGATCGATTGATGGCGAGTGTTGAGCTGGTATAGCTTGATCGCCGTGCATTTTAAGCATTGTACATTATTTCGGACTCGGTGTTTGTGTTTATGAAAATATTACTGGCAACTGCATCGAGGGATTCGACATGAATGACTTCTAAATATTACTATTACTATTATTACAACCAGCTAGCAGGTGTAAACTAGTGTTGAAGTTGTACACCCAGCCGCCAACATAGACTCTCCTAATACAAACTTACTACAGACATCATGTAAACGACGATGTCCGGTATATATTGATAGTATACAAACTGCACTTGTCATTTTTGACAAACATTGCAAGGCTAAGGATATTTTTCACATTTATAGCATCTATCACCCAGGGCCCCCTGGAAAGGTGGTAGTACGGTAAATAGTGCAGAGTTTGTCGTTGATTCTAACTTTATCAGCTGACCACTCTATACCGTTGAGTGACATACACTAGAATGGGACAACTATGGTAGTTGTCCCCTTCACGGAATCAACCAAATGATAGCCAAGTCTACAGTTTGTGTAATGGCGATTTGTCCATCTACAGTATACAGCCGAGCCCAGGCATTACAATTACAATCTCGACATGACAGAACCGGATTTTCAAATTTTTTTGTTTTGGATTCCATTGTTCTTTTTGTCGGCCAGACCTGGTTCGAGCCACGGCGTTCGATCTAAATTCGCATCGCTAGAGTAGAAAAGCGAAAGAAGAAAAATGCACATCACAACCTCGTTTGTCGCATTGAGCCCATGCAAACACGCCAAATGGACGTGTGAAATGTATTAAAACACCAGACCAGACCAGAACAGACCATCCCACAATTCCACAAACCAGCAATCGCGCAACCTCATTTCATTTCTCATATCAACAGGGTCTTTTTTAAAAGAAAAATTGAATCTGCTCGTTTTCTCTCCATCTCTCTCTCCCGTACGGAGACCAAGATCGACTTCAGGAACTTTGAGAAGCGGAGCCCAATAGGTCCGTTTAAAAAGTCCATCCACCCATTACTAAGACACCTCCAGGGAAACGATTTCGAGTCGACAAGAGGCGAAAGTAAGTGGGCGGCGCGGCGGTTGAGGTGGTGAGGGTCGGGGAGTCAGAGATACGGCAAGAAAGAAAAAGCGTGGGACACAGTTTTGGCCGAAGAACGATCAATGAAACCGGACGAGAGGGATATGTGAGAGACGAAGAGAGACGAAAGACATGGCGCGAGTGAATTGTCGAAGAGGGAATTTTAACGGAGACGGCGGGCCTCACGCTCGGACTCAAGCAGGCAGAGGATGTCGTCAACCTTGACTGTAGAGGGGTTAGCGGGATGATTGCTGTTGGTGGGATAGTGGTGCTGCTCATGAAAGCAGATGCTCGAAATTTCCATTCTCCTCGAAAGATTCAAACCCCCAAAAAAAATGAAATTCGTGACTCGTTGATCTTGAATGTGATCTTTGTAGGATGTCGATATTTTCATTCACAATTGAATTGCGGTTCCTCCTCTTCCTGGAAATTTCGGGATTGCGAACACTACAGCACCGGATCGTAATCGAAATCGCATACCTGGACCCTTGACGTTACGGATGATGGAACGGGAAGTGTCGTCCATGAACTCGACGCGGACCTGGGTGACACCACCACGGGAGCCTAATCGAACAAATATTAGCCATCTCTGCTTGTGAGAACTCCGCGATTCGATATCTCAAGTCTGTTTTTCGGTCGGTACGGGAGGGGGTAGCAATAGCCCGGTGGGGAGATCGAATTTGTGCGGAACAGGTTTAAGAATGCTATTTGAAGCATCTAGAGGATAGACGTACCGGTGCGGCCGAGAACACGGGTCACCTTGACGAGCTTGACGGGCTGCTTTGCGGAATCCATTTTGGAGGGGATGTGGTGAGCTCGAACGAGGTTGGTGAGTTTTCGGGGTGGACGGAAGTTGGAGGTTGAAGATGATTTTGCCTTGTGTGGGTTGCAAATTACGCGAGGGCTCAGGGCTGCGGACACCTGACCCGTCAGGCAGAAAGTTACTTAGAGGATGAATGAGTCAGCGAGGATGAGTCATCATCACTGACTCAGGTATGACACCTTATTGCCTGGATGACTGACCGCCTATCTTGTCAAGCAGAATATTCCTATACACTTGATTTCGACTGCAATTTTGAATTATAATCTACAATTGAGATGAAATAATAAACTATTATTTTAATCAAATATCATACCCATACTCATATCCTTCATTATTATATTCTCTGTAATCTGCATATTTGCATAAACGTATACTGGTTCAATCTACACGTGGATAGCCCCGTCTCTTCACTGGCTCACCGGGCCCGGCATCGGCATTGGCTGCCCCTCCAATTTCTGCCCGCAACGAGCTCTCTTTTCTTCACTCCAACAGCCTCAATTGCACTTTAACCCGGAGAGACTCGCTTTCCATTTGGCAATTGTTTCTCATTGCTCTTCAATCGTCTCTTTTTCACATATTCTAGCCACGTCTCTCTACGATCTTAACGAATAATTCTCACCCCGCACTCCGCCGCAATGGATCTCGTCAACCAGTGAGTCACTCGAACAAAGAAGCTATATCATACCCCCATCTAACAATTGATATAGCCTCGAAGGAAGACTTCTCTTCGCTGTCCCAAAGAGTCAGTCCCTCAATTCCACTTCAGAACAAATAAAATAAAAGAAGACTGCCCGCATCGCACCCTTTCGCAGTCCTTCACCAACCCCGCCAAGTCAATTACTAACGACTATCAGAGGGCCGTCTCCAACAAGCAACCCTCGACCTTCTCTCCGGCGCTGATGTTCAATTCCGCCGTGAAACCCGTCTCGATATCGCTCTCGTCAAGAACCTCCCAATTGCCCTGATCTTCTTGCCCGCCGCCGACATCCCAACCTTCGTCGGTGAGGGCCGTGTTGATATCGGTATCACCGGCCGCGATCAGGTCGCCGAACACGATGCTACCCTGCCCGCTGGTGAAGTCTCTGGCGTCGAGGAGATCCTTGACCTTGGATTCGGTGGCTGCAAGCTGCAGGTCCAGGTCCCCCAGAAGGGTGACATTAACGAGGCGTCCCAGTTGGTTGGTCGCAATGTCGTGACTAGCTTCACTGCGCTCTCTGAGGCCTTTTTCGCCAAGTTGGAGGGTGTCGCGCCTGGTGAGAAGCTGAGCACTAAGATCAAGTACGTCGGTGGTAGTGTTGAGGCTGCTTGCGCGCTTGGTGTTGCCGATGGTATTGTCGATCTTGTCGGTACGTTTCCTCGTAACCCATACAATGGTATCGCAATGAACGTCTTGAATCGCCTTTGGTTGAATTCATGATTGTTTCAATCGTCGATTTGTTTTGCCCTGCTGTTATATTTTCACGCACCTGCTAATCCTGTCAGAATCTGGCGAAACCATGAAGGCCGCCGGCCTCAAGGCCATCGACACCGTTGTCGAGAGCACTGCCGTCCTTGTCAAGTCCCGCAACTCCAATACAGACCTCTTGAACCTCATCACCTCGCGTATTCGTGGTGTAATCACCGCTCAGCGATTCGTTCTGTGCCAGTACAACATTCCTCGTTCCAAACTCGCAACCGCATCCAAGATTACCCCCGGCAAGCGTGCGCCAACTATCACTGCCCTTGAAGAGCCGGAGTGGGTGGCTGTTTCTTCAATGGTGGAGAAGAAGCGCATTGCAACTGTCATGGACGAGCTGATCAAGGTTGGCGCAACTGATATCCTTGTTTTGAATATCGCGAACTCGCGAACCGATTAGAGAGATTTATTTAATGCGGAACGTGAGGTTATGATCTTTTATGATCTTTTCTAGGTCTGCACAGTAAGGCCTCTTCTTTTGTTTGCTTTTTGCTTTATCGGATAATTATTTGTTCATGGGGTTACCGTTTTATTTATTTCATGATTGGGCTTGTTTTTGCTAGAATATTTACGTTGTTTTTGGGGACGCGGGCAAATCAAAATGTCGTATATAGAAGCATTGGGTTGTACAGCGAGTTTAAAATCATGGAATGTTCTCTTTATGTTCATATTGCCAGTGGTATTCTGCGCTTTTCTCATAAGAAGTACTCCTATTAAGAAGCTAAGAGGAACATACAATTATCCACCGCTTCACGGAGCCATCAGAAGAAGCTGAGCTGGCTGGTTCTGAGCTTCAAGCCTCGGAAACTCCCATTCCTTCAATCGCTGCTCATCCCACAACGCATACCCCCATCCCCAATTGTCCCTCTCAACTTTATACAAGTCGATTGAAAGCATAGCCCATTCATAGGATAACCCCAAATCTTCTTGGCCCAGACACAAGGCTTTCCATCCCGCAGAAGGCTGCTCTGTGGCAGGTAGAATAGACCAAAACTGTCTGAAGTCACTCCGTCGCTCGTGTCGATCCGCAGGGTAAATATGAGGAATCTTCTCCACTGGGGTAATCACAGGAATTTCTCGCCCAGGGAACAGCTCGTGAGGAGTAGGGTAATCAGGATGGGATCCGATTGGCAAGCGATTCCAAACCAGAGCCCAGCGACGCTCACGCGGGGCTTTAATAAGTTCATAAGCAAGATCCGGTCCCCAGGACATCATGAACGACGTCAGTTGTCGTCTTTGATCGAAAAGTCGCCAAGGAAAGACCGGAGATGATGCATTCCTTGAAAAGCATCCGTTCAAAAGAAATGGCCTGGCTGACAAGGGCATTTGGATCTCGTTATGATCAACATTCTCGGCTGATATTTCGTCGACTCCGGACTCGACTATTTTGTCAAAATCATTGTAAATGGATTCATAGACGGGGTCCAATCTGTCGCGAAGGTACCGATTTACACAGCCCATCTCTTGATGTTCCCAATGTGGAAACATCCCGTAGAAACACCGATACGCATCCATAAACGCATAGAAACCTTCGGAATATACAGAATATTCAGGGTCAAATCCAAGTTTTAGTTCTTCATCAAGAGAGGTCTCTGAATCTCTGTCGATAGGACCAAAAAGATTCTTCAGTGTGTAAAGGCGACACAAGGCTCTTAGAAATCGAACTTTCTCCACGTGTGACATTTGGATATGTGGTCGAATGTCAATTTCCCACTGATGTCTTTCTAGCCATGGTGGCTGGGAGATAGCGGTTGGATAATCGTTGAGAAAGAATCGGAATTGTTTATGCAAATGAATCAAATCAATGAGCTCTTCTAGATTGACAGGTTGTTCCAGGGCGAATTTCTCAGCCGGTGAGCGGAGAGTGAGCTGTTTGATTTCTTCTCTGCGTCTCCAGGCATCGAGAAGAGCGAGTGATTCTTCTTTATGGGAACGAAAGCTCAGTCCCCTGGATCGAATAACGAGTAGAGCCTCGGGTAGATTGTATGGAGACGAGAAGAGTCTCTCAACGTGCGTATGTAGAATACTGTACTGGGAAATTCTGTATGCTTCGTAACATGACGATGATGAGAGGATCAGTTTCTGGACATGCTCCAGATTTGGAAGTCTCTGTAAGATTTGGATGAGAAGCTCCTTGGGGAGTGTCTCCAGGGTCGGTTTTGTCTATAGGGTCCAAGGTTAGAGGGGGTGGGTTTGTAGGCGTCATGCTCGTGAGTTGGAACTGTACCATCTTTCAGATTATCATTTCACGCGAACTTATAAAGATTTCTAAAAGCTGATACCCGAGTGGCTACGAGATTGTAAGCGAATGAACGTGGCGTGGCAGATCTGATATGAAGTTGAAGTTGGATGAAAGTGGGAGTGCGCGATGATCAGTGGGGAATCAAGACTCACCGTCAAGTAAAAACCGCATACATAGTATTGTCCCCAAACGAAAGGATGCATCAGCGACACTTAATTCTGTTTAATCGCTTGATAATTGTAGAGCACAGGATTGAGGTGATGAATTAAAATTGTATTTCAAAATTCAAAGATGACTTGGGTGAAGGAAAGGTCGTGGAGAGTTGATACATCAGAGGCCACGCAGGAAGATGCAATAGCAAAAACACTTAATAACAACTCGATTCAAGATTTCCCTGATTAGAAGTTGATACTACTAGAACTGATATTAAATACTAGTTTTCCCTTTACCATATATCTGGCAAGAACTCCAATTTTATCTTGCGACCTAATTATTCTGCGTGGAGAGAACAATCGAAGCTAAATCTTTATCCATCAGACACATTCTGTCAACATAGCCACATACCTTCTGGATCGAGACGAAATCACGGATTATCAGAAAGGATGAGCAATGGAAGGTGAATTCTTTACGTACAAGGTCCAAGTAGCAAAAGGATGGTCCATTTAGCAACCCTCCGCTAACCGGGGTGCTTGCAACAAGCCCTTGTTGTAATCTGTGCTAGGATAGGTATGGAGGGATATATCGAATAGGTCAAAGTCACGCTTGATCAACGGGGTTCGTTTTTTTTTTTCACACAAGTTAGCCGTTCTTTTCAGGGTAAATCTAAACAAAGGTTATTTCATGGCTGAACTTTTATTCTTCGATTGAAAATAGAAACTACTAGGTTCTCGCATCAGCTTGGATTTTTCCCCCCTGAACTTCCATACAAGAATTCTGAGGATATCTCAATGTCCCTACTACCGGTTTTTCCAGGATTACTATAACTATCAACGATTTATTGGCTAACTATACAGATATCGGACATGGTGAGCGGGTCGCCACTTCCGGCTTGTATTAGGAAATATAGTTTATTCTCTGTGAAATATAAACTGAACGATTACTTAAGACCAGCAGATAGTCATGCAAGCTTGCAATTCATGTATGTCGGTTACCTAAGCAATGTCTCTGTAGCTCAGACCACAAGCATTGGACAGATGACCACTCTGTCACTCCCCCACTCAAGACTCGCAATCATTTTTTGTGTCATCCTAAGATGAAAATCTGCGAGCTGTGCATCTCTGCCGTGCAAAGTCTTTATAATAATTTATTGCTCCAAACAGTGAAGTCTAAATTTCCTCCATATCCAAGAACACTTCGATCGGGCTGCTGGATTTGTCACGGACTTGTCTCCTGGATGGGGCTTTACCACCAACAATTATTCAAAAAATGGCGTGGATCACCAATTAATGTCGAATTCTCTATTTCTGCACGGTCTGGTTTCTTTGAAACTCATCACCAGGGCCAGCCCTTACTACCATGTGAGGTCAGTGTCGCGCCGGAGGGTACTCAAGATACATACCACGTATTACTGGGATTTGTGTTTCGCCAAGGTATTTAGCCTTATGGTTATATTTATGTCGCTAATATTTGATAACGACTGATCAATACAGATCTATCCTCATCACTTTTCACTGAACTACCAGAGTCAGACCCGATCCGTGGGACTCTAGGTCTTATCAAGTCATGGATAGAAAAGTGCAGCAAGAATCACCTGAGATGTAAACAGACACACTCAGCATTATGGTTTCCAACACGTTTGATCCATATAGTGAGGGGCAACAGTGGTATAAAGGCAAAGCTGATAATTACCGGAGGCAAATCACTGAAGGGACGGTATATGACACTCAGCCATCGTTGGCCTGCCCATCCAGGCCAATATCCCATGCTCACGTCGTCAACGCTCGCACAATTTCAGCGTGTAATAAATACTCAACGACTCCCTCGGAGCTTTCAAGAAACAATGGAGCTTGCATGTAACTTGCGCATCAAATATATATGGATTGACTCTATGTGTATCCTGCAAGATGAAGATGATCTGTCTGACTGGGAAAACGAGGCTCTCACCATGCACAGAGTTTATGCCCATTCTTTTCTTAATGTATCAGCTACATTTGCATCTGATGGAACCGAGTCGCTCTTTTATCGATCTAAGAGCTGGGCCACTACCCGCCCGCCGCAGATCAAGCTCAATGTGAACGGCAGGTCGCAGGAAGTTTATGTGGTCGACTGTGATCTCTGGAATAAAGAAATAACAGATGCTCCTCTGCTTAAGCGGGCATGGGCCTTCCAAGAAAGGTTCCTGGCTCGTCGAGTGCTTCATTTCGGGTCATCTCAGGTAGGGTGGGAGTGCTGCGAAGCAGAAGCCTTAGAAGTGCTCCCAAACGGGGTGCCCTTTCCGCTTATGGCAGGCTCAAATTGTAAATCCTCAATGTTGAGAGGCCTACGAGAATTGTCATGTTCGAATACATCAATCCAGAGGAGTAACCCTAACCTAGGTGCTGCTACCACCATGACCCTGCCTTCCCCAAATGAGATCGAAATTTTCGCCTGGAGATGCCGTTTGATTGAAGACTATTCCAAATGTCAGATGACATACGCAAAGGACAAACTGATTGCCTTTTTCGGTGTAGCCAAGAGTGAAATCTTGACTCAACGGACTTCGGACCAATACATCGCTGGAATGTGGACCAGCTCCTTGGTATATGATCTCGCCTGGCAGCGGATCTATAATGGGACTCCGCTGCCTACAGCTCTCCAGAGCCCCGAATTCCATGCCCCTAGTTGGTCATGGGCATCCTTCGATGGAGAGGTAGCCTTCCCTGTGAGTCCGCTTACCTCCGAGCCTCCTTCTCCGTTTGCTGTCATAGTGAATATCTCGGATGACCCACTAGGGAATGGGATGAGGATGTTTTCCAGACATAATAAGGCGTCAGAAGGTAGATGCTATATTGACATAGAGTGCTTTCTTTTACAGTTAAGTCTCATCTGGTCGGTTAACGGTGACATTGATGGTATCATGATAAATAAATTTGACATAACGTTTATGAACGACGGTGCAGATCTTGAAAATCACCGCAAGGAGGAAATTGAAGATCTTGGGAATTTTATTGATTTGAACGAAGATCCTTCTGTCGCAGAGGACGGGTCACTGAAAAGGCTGGCCCAATCCGGAAATCTCTTTCTTGTGCCCTTGTTCGCTACAAGATATTTCTTTGAGGCCATGGTCGTTGCGCGGTTGGGGTATGAACATGAGGTTTATTGCCGGAAAGGGGCAGTTGAAATCGCCCTAAATGCGCAGACTGGGAATTCAGCTCCAAGTATGACAAGAAGAGAAGCACTAGAACTACCATGGAAGGCGAATAAGGGTGCGACATATTTGATATCATATATTGAGAGCTCCTCGAGGCAAATCGGGGAGACTGGAGATTATCATCGCATTCGCGTTGTATAGACTATGATTCCAGCGAGGTGGAGCTTCGGACATCGCAACGCTTTGGATAAGGGCTACCCCAAAGGGAAAACCAAGATATGACAGAATATTTTGAAGGCATGGGACAAAAGGGAGCTTTCATACATTCATTTCAGATATCATCTTTTCATCCATCAATTTTACACAAGTTCCAGCCTATTCGAGAGAGTCCCAGCAGTAACCCTGGTTGGGGTGTTGCTTTGCCCTCATCCTTTTGCCCCATTCGACCTGCACGTACCAACCGTGCTGCCTCGAGCACCCTACCTGGTCGTTGAGATCCTCCGTGTATTCTGCCACCGCTTCTGACAACGTGCATTTCTCTCGTCAAGCTTCCTTTGTATTTCTTCTGGGAGCATCTTCTATGGGCTTGATGAGTTAAAAGAAGAAATTAAGGGAATGGCAGACTGAACTTGCGCCCTCGGGCTATTATTTACCTACCATTGCGGATTTTGCAGGTTCGGAGCGAAGGCAACGCATCGCGGTGTGTATTCTCACCCCTTCTCACCCTGCTCTCGCCTGCTCTCACCCCGTTCTCAGTCTCCTGATTTCTCACCCATGTCACCCGCACTAACCATTAGACAAAAAGCGACGCTGTTTCAAGATGCAGGTCCTCTTGGAGTACTGACCACGTTTAGTATATGGCTTAAGTACGGCTGAGCGGACGGGAAGCCCTGTTCTCTACACCCTATGGTCGTATTTACTAGACTGTTTTTAAATTAGGGTTATATCCTTCAAAAAGCTCAATCGGAAAGCTGTAAGGTGCGGATACCGATGGAAAATTTTTTTTTTTTTCAAAGGAGCCCAACTCAGTACGGACTGAACTTCCTCTGATAAATGCTACCTCGCATATATAGCACGCGGTAGTTGTGCCACGATATGGGGTGCATAAAACTACTACCAAAAGGAAGACACTTCCCCGCATATTTCTCTCGGTAGTTATATGTAGTATTCATTCGAGCGTTTCGCATCAAGTTGAACAAGACAGGCTACGGAACGATCCCGCATTTGACTGGAGGGCTTTTGAGTTCCCTCGGATCATATTCCGGTTGCTGATCATCTGTCAATGATACCATATATAAGATAGGACATCATTAAGTTGCCCCTTGCCCTCATGCAATGCCTCAGATCTGCTATTTCCACTTCAAATGCCACTTCTATGAAGCTCTATAATATTCTTTGTTTCTTTTTCTGCAGATACGCAGCAGCACAACATGTTCAGCAGGAGTCAAGCTGGTATCTCACTGATACACACATTCACGCAATTCCCCCTATTTATGCTGCTGCACTGCAAAATGCTGGTGGTGACCCATCTGGGTTCCCAACTCCGAATTGGACGGTTCAAGGCACCTTTGGAAGTCTGAAGACTACTGGTTCTGCCAAAGCTGTTTTGTCAATCTCAGCTCCTGGAATACCAGTTCTTGGAAGGGGTGAATCGGCCCGAGAGCTTTGCCGCAAGACGAATATTTACTTGGCAGAGTTGGCAGATAAACATCCTCACAGACTGGACTTCTTTGGCGCTCTGCCAGATTGGAGGGATGTGAATGGAACACTCCATGAAATTGACTTTCTATACTCGACGCAGAAGACTGCTGTTGGTGTCGGAATATACACAGCATACGGTGACCATCTTCCAGGTGATCCATTATTTGAGCCTATCTGGGATCGTCTAGAGGAATACGGTGCTCTGGTATTCATGCACCCCGGGACGATGAAAGTAGACCCATTTTTCATCGGTGGTTTCCTTCCTCAGCCAATCGTCGATTACCCTCAACAAACTACTCGAGCAGCTGTCGACCTTGTGATAAGTGGAGTGAGATCTCGCACACCATCTGTGGACCTGATACTTTCGCATGCTGGTGGAACACTTCCTTTCCTATCCCAACGTGTCGCTGGAAGCTTGGTCATTCCTGAGATTAGCAGTAAGAGCCGTGTCACCGCAATTGAAGCAGAAGCTCAATTTAGACGGTATTACTATGACACTGCGCTCAGTGGATCTGGGACACAACTGAACGGCCTATTAGAGGCTACTGACCCATCCCATGTGTTGTTTGGAACCGACTATCCATATGCCCCCGCGGCATCAATCGAGGTACAGTTTAAAGAATACTTAGCTTTCGCAGAAAAGCATCCACAACTCTCGCCAAAAGTGCTGAGCCGAAATGCCGAGGCTCTCATTTCCAAACATAGACCATGAGAAGTATGATGTCACATTGGACAAGTGATTGGTTGCTCTTCGCTTTCTCACGAGGTTTTCAGTTCGTCCAAGGGTACCCTTTCGATGAAGATCAAGCTACTGTCTTGAGATAGTGTAAAATGAGCCAAATTGACCTCAGGAGCCAGAGCCAGTTGGCTCTGGGGATTGTTGTGTTCTGTACTCTCAATTGCAGCTTTCTCATCCACTCGGTCATATAGTATAATCCCCCCCCCCCCTCTTCTTCGAAAGTATAAAACACACTAGCTTTTCTATGAACAATAATTTAAATTCCTGACTATATCGGTTTTTTCTCAGCTGCGTTGATCGGTTTAAGAAGAGTGAGACATTACTCAAGCCCCTAAATGAATCTCTCGTAGCACCAGTAGACTCTAACTATTTTAATTGAAACTGATGCATTCATAGCTTTAGTATCACTATCTTTTCTTGCCAACGATCAGTGGTAGTTAAAATCTCGCTGTATTGAGGAGTAGTCTGGTCAATAAACGTAACAATTACTACCGAAAGCCTTCCATTGGGTGAAAAGCCAGCCACACTCATAAAATTCCCAAACTTAGAACCAGATTCGAGTTCTCTTTCGTCTGTCCTAATTCGATCTTCGCTTCCCCAGACACCCCTGAATCCGACCCGAAGTGCGGGGAAGAAATTGTATCACCCGGGATAGGAACCGAACCATAGTGACCGACTCTTTCTTTTCTGTGGGGTAATACTAAGGGGATACAAATCATGAAAGGGTGTATTGTTGTTAATTGTGTCGAGGAGAACTCTATAACTATAGTAAAGAATTAGGTCATGTAAGGTCACGTGGGGATCTCTGAACTCTGACTTCTCTTGATACTGAGGAAGAGTGCCTTCAAAGAAAGCGCGTAAAAAGCGGCAAGGTTCGAGTGTAATAAGTGAAAATAGGTCTAAACTAGACCTCTACTTTGGAGTTGAAAAGTAGTTGATCTCATGCCGTCCCGCACACGGAGTATATAATGAAGTGGAGCAAATTCGGAAGCGCGCCGGAATCATCCCGATATGATTTATCGATTTGTCCAATGGGTAGCAAGATAACCAGTGGTATTGGGATCTTCCCCCATCCTTGCTACGAAATTTAGTCCAATCCATGAGGTGTCCGAGCAATCTTATATTCGTTCCATTCTTAACCAAGAAGTGAAAACAAAATGCAGCAAGGAACCTCCAGTAAGAAACCTCGCCGTCGGAAAATTGCTCTGGCATGCGAGCCTTGCCGCGAACGCAAGTCCCGATGCGACGGCAACAAGCCTATATGTGCTTCGTGCACACGTCGGAAGCTTCCGGTCGACCGGTGTATATACGTTGCGGAAAATGCGCGGGCGGCGAGCAGTAACGAGTGCAGAACTCTCATCAGTCGTGAAGAGAATCTTGCTAACGGGATTGCTCCAGATACATACGCGCATTACACGATCGGATCCGGGAACTGGAATCAGGTCCGGGATCTCCTCACGCTGAGCCAGTGCCCGTAAATCCATCAGATCTAGTTCGCGAAGAAGTGCCGGAAACAGTTGATGCTTGTACCTCACGATTGAACGGTCTTGGGTCGCTCATGCCTGGTGGTGAACAAGTGTTGTTGGAAAATAAGGAATCCCCGACAATCGCTGCGTCAAACGCGCTGAACGATATTTCTGGAACCACGGACTCACCCGGTAATATCACCGGCATGGGCGCCATGATCAATATTAATGACCACGACCAAGTTTCCGGTCAGAACTCGGAGTATTTTGGGAGTTCATCAGCAGCATCGCTCGCGTGTTTCCTTACTGGGAGCCAAAGGCAGCAGAGACGATATGCGTGGACTTCACAAAAGATACCATCATTTGACTCGGCCAGTAATCATCAAATCGGAAATTTCGGCATGACATCGTTTGAGCAAATAGAGGGACTTGTTTTACCTCCTCGGAACCTTGCCGATCATTTGCTTGATTGCTTCTGGGAACGAGTGTTTTGTTTGTATCCTTTCTTTGATCGCCAAAGCTTTCAACAAGCATACGAGAACCTTTGGGTTCCAGAGAGCCAGGCCATCCACAAGCTCACAGATTTGAATGTTGGCCTTGGGGATCAGTTTAACTCGGGTCAAAATTCGATCGTCTTCAATTGTGCACTGAACATTATCTTTGCTCTGGGCTGTCAATTCTCAACGCTCCCGATACAAGATCGCGAATCTTTTACTAATTCCTTTTTTCTCCGGGCGAAACGACACATTGGGCTTGATTTGGTAGATATTCACTCCATCGGAGTGGTTCAAGCTCTTCTCATTGTGGCCCTATTCTTGCAGAGCACCCCCTATCCTCATCGCTGCTGGAACTCGACCGGAATGGCCTGTCGTCTTGCACTTGGCTTGGGCTTGCATGAATCGCATTTGGAGGATTCTAAAAATCCATTGGAGCAAGAAATTCACCGGAGAACATGGCACGGCTGTGTCATGATGGACATGTATTTGCTCCCGCAAGCCTCGAATCACTCCACAGGCTAATTCAAGCTATTGCAGAACGGTCAGCATGACATACGGACGGCCGACAATGACAAGCCATCTTGCAAAAGTCCCTTTGCCAGGATTATTTGACTTGATTTCGGGCGCGAAGTCGGATTCTCCGTCACTGATCGCATTTTATATTTCTACTATACAGCTTTACTTCATTCTAGAAGGTATTCTTTCGGATGTTTACAAGACTTGGCATGGGCGATCTAAGGAATCTACACCGGAAGCGCGACATGTCAGTCTTAATGTTATTATTCGCCTCGAAGATAAATTGTTAGAATTTGAATCTTCTATTCCTCCCTTCTTGAACTGGACTGTGACATCTCCGCTATCACCCAAATCTGCTATCGAAGAAACAATAAGCAGACAACGTAATGTCCTTCATTCACGGTGTGTACCTTTCGCAATTCAAACGCACTTTACTGACAGTGGGATCAAGATTCCTGTATCATAAACTTCTGCTCTACCGGCCCATACTCACAAGGCTTTGTTTCGACGACCAGGCAGACGAGACCCAACATCGTTTTTCAACCTCCCATTTAGTATTGTTACAAAAATGGGCCGCAGGGTGTATTTGGGCAGCAGCAGATCTTATCTCTCTCGTCCACGAGACGTATCATTCATCAGCGACAGATACGTGGTGGTACAATGGCTTTTGTAAGTGTCGTTCTAGCATGTGAGGCGATGTCTATCAATTCTAATAGAAATACAGATACGTCTACAGCAGCTATGATTTTGATTCTGTCTTATTCGTGCTATCAAGCCATCGAAATTGACCTACCAACAATTGACTGTACATGGCGAAAGGCAGAGACAGTCTTGCAACATCTGGCTTCATTTAGTGTCTCTGGTCGAAATACCCTCAATTTTCTCCTGGCAATGCGAAACCGATTCGTCTCTCATTTGAAGGTGCATTTGCCCACTACAGGGAATCTCCAAGGGCTTTCAACACAAGTTTGCGCGGAGCAGGGCCAAGCAGATTTGTCACAGTCGGTTCTTGATACATGGCAGCCTTTGAGCTGGGATGAAGGCCTGCCAGCTAATGAACTAGGGTTTCTGGGCCCATTCGATATCAGCGAGATGCAGAGTTGGTTCCCACAGGCCGGAATTTTATAATTCACCACAATTGAGTTAAACAAAGAAGCCTTTCTGCGAAGAATGCACTCTATCCTCAAAACATTGATCATTCGGTCTTGGTGTGGTGTTCGTCCACTCCTTATAGACAGTGTACTCCAGACTATTGAGCCAGCCTTCCAGTTTGTGGATCAGTTTTCTGTCGCCCTTTGAAATCCACTTCAGAGATTTAGTACCGCCACGGATAAAGTTCTGAAACCAATCCGGCGCACCCCGCTGTGTGCGATCAGTAAAAATTCTGCAATTCGTGAAGGGAAATAACTCACCAAACCAGCAAAAAACCTAAAGATTCCTGGTAGAAAAACTGTCTGGCTGAACCCACTGTCAAGTACATCCACAATGGCATCCACAACAGTGTCAACATGCAAGAGGGGCATCAGGAACCGGGATTGGTTTGTCCCGCCTTTGAACAGCGGCGTCTTCGTGAAGCTCAATACGGCCATAGAGGCGCGGACCTTTGGGGCGTTCTCGACTCGAAGCTCTTGCATAAGACACTAATTTATTGATGGCATATCTTAGTTCATGCCTTTGAAATAGGAACCTCAGGTCATACCTCATGAAATGCAACTAATCCAGCTTTTGATGCCGCGTAATCAGCCAGCCCCGGTAGTGGGACATAGGCACTCACTGAGGCTACGTTGAAGATATGCCCATGATTTCGTAGTATAATAACCGGAAGGAATTCTTTCAATGGTAAAAATGGTGCCAGTAGGTTCGTTTTCAGTGTTATACTGTTGTCGCTATAGGTACCCTCGACTACTGTCTTTCCCCGTGATAGACCGGCATTATTGATTGTGACTGTCAGCTAGGCATTATGAATATTTCAGTTTTCGCTAGTTGAAATACCTAGGACGGTTGGATCACCGATTGCCGATCTGATCTTTGCGCAAATAGCAGCGATATCTTTCTCGTCCCTCAGATCGCATTTGTGATACACTATTCGGTTATTACCTGCCCATACTAGTATTAGAAAAGCTCTCAAAAGTACGCTGTTAAATTTAATGAGGACTAATCGAGCTACCGGGTTTGAAGGTTAAAGGGATGATGTCCAACACGACAACGCGTGAGCCCAGGGCAGACAGACGCTGAGCAACCCCTGCCCCAATACCGCCGCTTCCTTCAGTCACCACTGCCAGCTCCTTTTTCCAATCCCATCTATCGTCTGCAGAGTGACCCCATAATGTATGACGATTCCCCTTCAGAGGGACTTGCTTCGGAGATTACGGTGCGGGATCGAATCCGATGTTGAATAGCGCTGTCGGAACGATCCCGGTCCCGTCATATCTATCATTATGAAGAGCGGCGGAGATCCAGTGGTACTCATTACGATTGAAATCATGCTGGTTCTGCTTCTGACAACATTTACACTCTCTCTGGTCATTTAATTCGGCAGCCACAGCCTGTTCAGCATAATGAGTGAACACGCCCTCGCATGGCTTTCGGACAAGGCTATAGGATGGAGCCACACGCCTTCAATGAACAAGATCGATACCCATCACCATTGTGTCCCATCATTCTACGCTAAGGGTAAGTCAAGCTGATAGGTTCGAAGTTCCTGAAATTCAGCTAAACCTCCATCAGCAGTTGAAAACCAAGGAGGTGATCCCAGCGGCTGGCCAACGCCTCACTGGAGTCCTCTCGCCTCGAAACTGCTAATGAAGCGCGTCGGAATACAGACTGCTGTGCTTTCTGTGACAGCTCCAGGAGCATGCAACCTTCCCGATCGTCAAGCACGAGCCCAGCTCGCGCGACAGTTGAATGAATACTCAGCAGACCTGAGAAATAAAGAGCCTGAGCGCTTCAGCTTTTTTGTATCGCTGCCCAATATCCTGGACACCGAGGACGCCCTCGCCGAGATTGCTTATGGACTAGATACTCTGAACGCTGCTGGTGTCACCCTTTTCACTCGGTACGGCTCTTCCAATACTTATCTTGGTCACCCAGATGTAGAGCCCATCTGGGCCGACCTCAATAGGCGAGGATGTGTTGTCTTCATCCACCCCACGCACCCTGTCGATACCAATCCTGTCAACCCGAAGCTTCCGCAACCATCCATTGACTATCCGCATGAAACCACCCGGACAGCAATGGATATGATTATCAATGGCACCAGATTGAAATATCCAAACTGCAAGGTCATACTTTCTCATGCAGGTGGCGCTCTGCCGTATATAATCTCGAGAGTGACCACGCCTATGAAGAAGGCTCCCGATTTTGCAGTTTCGCACCGCATAGGCACGACTCATGACAAGGCAATGGAGGCATTCCGCAGTTTCTACTTCGACCTGGCATTGAGTTCATCACCCCAGGTTCTGGACATGCTCTTGAAGCTGGTTCCACATGACCATATCCTGTATGGGAGTGACTTCCCGTATGCACCAATCACTGCATACCCAGCGTTCCTGGAGGAGCTTGAAAATTATGAGATGGATTCCGAATTGAGAAACATGATCAATTATGGAAATGCGTTGAATTTATTCCCGCGGTTGGCAAACCGAAGAAGGGGTGCTTTATAATGTTCCTGTTTGAGTCGATATGGCAATACCGGGGTTGAGATGCACAGTAGTCTAATTGCTGTCATTGCAGAAAAGATACAGACTATTTGACTCCAGATGTCACAAGGATAATTGAGTTGGCCCCAGTGACATTATTATCATAGTAGACAGAAGACAAGACATCGTAGCGTCCACAAAAATGTCCATCGGACCAGTATCCTATATCATTGTGTCTGTCTATACCTCACAATTGTGACGGTTGCGCTGCTCAAAATCTCCTGATCGCGACTCGCCGGAAGATATGAAACTCCAGCAAGTGATTTCAAGCAATACATGATCTTTTGAAACTTTTGTGTCTTCTATACAAAAGAGCGAGCAAGCTATGGAAAGCCGAACTGTGTACGGTCTTGTAACGTAGTTTCCTGGGGTGTCTATTCGAGTCAAGGTAACTGGCTGAACAGACTCTATAGAAAAAAAACAAAACAAAGAAGATTAGATAGAGGATTAGAAATGACCTCGATATGCATGACGTTATAGATATGCTACATCGTCTTCGCTGCATCGTCCTTCCGTCTTAAATTGAAGGATATATTATCTAGGATATAGGTATATCCTTAAATATTTTGCCAGTCCATAGTATGGACTGGCAAAATATTTGTACCAAGCGGGTGTAGGATTTATGCACAGTCACTATGAAACTACCAATACCAAGATTCGTTACGAGCACAACTACTAATAATAAGTTTACTAATGAAGAATATCCAAAAAATGATGCCATTGTATACGAGTGGATCATTGAATGAACACTTCTCCCTCGACCAAGCACTTTTTGTCCCACACTGGTTTAGCGTCCGTGAAAGTGATCTAGACATCCAAAATTGCATATTCAGCCCTGAATTGGATCCACACTTGCAATATATATTCACGCTAACCACAACGGCGATGATCCAGCAAGGAAAAATGCTTAGTTCCACGTTTGTTTCGAACCACCAGTCACATTTGTATTGAATTTCCTCATTTTCTGCTTTTACTGCCAATTTCAAAGTGACGGTCTATCCGGAAAATCACAGAATCGTGTTAAATCAATGCAAACTTGCCGGATGGCATCATTCATATGCTTACCAATGCGAAATATAACTTCAGCTATATAAGTGCTCGGTTGGGTAACGGCTTGTTGCATTTCAGGATATCCTCTTTCTGTCAATCACGATCGCAGCATTGATAAAACAAACGAAAGCTTGTCAAGCAACAAGTCCATCTCAGCAAACACCAGACAAAATGTCTAACATAAAGAATGTCGTCTTAGTTGGAGTAAGCACATTGACACCCTTTCAACAATGATATCGAGACCCCTGGAGTCTTCCACAGGTAATTGTGATACTAAGATTTTCTAGGCCGGAGGGGACTCGGATTCACATGTTCTCGACGCATTCCTTACCTCTGGCAAATTCAATATAACCATTCTATCGAGGGAATCTTCCACCAGTGTCTTCCCTACTGGTCCTCGAATTGTCAAATCCGACTATAACCATGAATCCCTTGTTTCTGCTTTCCAGGGCCAGGATGCTGTTATCAGTATTGTTGGAAGAGCCGGCTATACCCACCAGCAGAAGCTAGTCGATGCTGCACTCGCTGCCGGGGTTAAAAGATTCATTCCTAGCGAGTTTGGCAATAACTCTGCTGATGAGAGAGAGTCAGAGCTCTGGCTCCAATTTTGGAAGGTAAGAAAGCCAAAATCGATTACCTGAAGCAGTATGAACATCAGATGAGTTGGACCACTGTCATCACGGGTGCTTTTTTCGACTATGTAAGTTTGAAATCACCGGGTTCCCTCAACCCTCCATATATTGGGGTCCAGTGTCTTATTCGCGGTGGCGTCGACTTTGATTAACTCACCGGGGAAGATCTATAACCTGTGAATGTTTTCTTTTTTCCACTGGAATGAAAGCCCCTAACACGCTCACTTGACAGGCTATCCGAATCGGATTTTTAGGGTTTGACATCAAATCCCACGAAGCAACCATTTACGACAATGGTATCATTCCCGCATCCGTCAGTACCCTCCCTCAAATCGGCCGTGCTTTGGTTGCTATCCTTCAAAATCCTGAAATCACGGCAAACAAATACGTCTACGTGGAATCATTCACAGTCACCCAAAACGAAGTCCTTGAGGCTTTTGAGAAGGCCACTAGCCAGAAATGGAAAGTTCAGATTGTTGACCTCAAACCCTTAATCGAAGAAAGCACCGAGAAGTTCAACCAAGGAGACCTCGCGGGTGCTCGTATCCTGAACTTGGCGGCTGGACTTGCAAACTTCCCGGATGGACCATATGGTGATTGGAGCAAGGTGCCTGGAGGATCATGGAATGAGCGGTTGGGATTGGAGAAGGAGGAATTGGATCATGTTGTTCAGGCACTCCTTAGGGAAGATGTTGGTTTGGCTGGTAAGATCTAATCAGTGTCTAAGAAATCCCTTATTCAGTATTCGAGTGTACAATCTTCATGGTTCCAATGATAAGAATGGCCAGCAAACCTTGGAATCGTTTGAAATACCTATTATACTATTATGAGATACCCTAGCATGAATGGACCATTCAAGTTTCAATTTCGCTTCACATCATGATCTCGTTATACAGCCTACTAAAATATGGATTGGATACCACCAATCGAAAGATCAAGATCACGAAATTTTATCAGATGCATTAATATTCTCATCCAAATATGTTCAAATCCATATATGATATAAGCTATATGCATAAACATCCACGAACAACTCACTGCCTCAAATCCACACCAATACTAGCCAGATACTCACACCTCTCCCTCTGAGCCTGCGAAACACTCTCCATCCGACTCTCATTCGTCCTAATAAAAACCCGCCGATAATCACCCCAAGTCTCCCACTTCGGACTCCCAGGATACCGATGCGTATTCGGATTCAAACTTCGCACAAAACTAGTCCAATACCCCTGCATCACCGGAATGATCGGTGCATTCGTAGTATAATATGAATCTGGCGCGACGCCACTGACATGATCTGGACCCCAGATGGCATTTACTTCGACTGTATGAGTCGTTCCTTCGCCGATGGCCTCGTGGTGTGGATCTTGCACGGCATAATGGTAGTTCCAGCTCGGAGCACCTGCTTTGGCGTATATGCTAGACATTTCGATTCCTGGGCATATGTAGCGGAGTTCGCCGTATGCGGTACTTGCTGGGGGCCAGTAGGGTCCTGAACCTGGGTAGACTTTTTTCTTATCTGGTGTGAGGTAAATGTCGTTAATTCGTGAGATTTGGTGTTTGGATACACTTGGAAAATTGTCGATGAGGAATTGATCGGCGGCTGCGACTGTGGATGTATTTTTTGGTACGAAGATTGTCCCTTCGTCTGTGTCGTCACCGAAGATGACAGGTACTTTGATAAATTTTCCTTCGCGGAAGAGGCTCAGCGTATGATCTTGGACGAGATCGCCATCAATCGTCGGACTGTATAGGTAAAGTGGATTATTCTTGCCTCCTGGTAGGGGTGTTTTGATATTGTTATTTTGGAGGGTGGTTATATCGAGGCTGCGTAGACATGCCAGGGTATCCTGTCTCCCGCTGCAGCCTGTTCGACTGACTAATTTGTTGTATGAAAATTGGCTTTCAGAAACATTAAGCATTGTTCCAAAGCTTTGCGACTCGGCTGCAGCTCCGACAAACAGACCATCATCACGCCCACCATATGCAGATAGTAAGAGGGTCACCGATGCGCCTCCAGCGCTATCACCGCCGATGACAATATGATCAGGATCACCTCCAAACTATTCAAAAATAATTAGTGTTGCAAGCCATCGGATAAGTCTGCTGGGATTACCTTGCTGATATGCTTTTTCACCCATTTTAAAGCTTTGATCTGGTCCTTCAACCCGTTATTGAGATTACCCTCCTTCTCCACTTCATCACCGGCGAGAAAGCCGTAAGGCCCCACTCGGTAGTTGAATGTGACGACAAGCATCTTATGATCGGACGCTTCGACTAGGCCCGTGCCATTATAGTTGGGATTCGAGAGCTCGGCGAAGCCCCCACCTTGGATGAAAAAGTAGACGGGTAGCTTCTTCTTGGCCTTTAACGCCTTTGTTGGAGCGTAGACATCTAAAAAGAGACAGTCTTCGGATTTCAATCTTGGAATCGGTGTATTGAGATTATTTGAGACTGGGAGGCATACGAAGCCATGCTATAGAGATGATTAGGTACACATCTTCCCAGTCGCTCGCTCACCCTATGTTACTGTAGACTTCCAACACATACATTATTTGCTTTCTGCACCCCTTGCTGAGTTGGAGGATCTTGAGGAGCAGCAAATCGTAAATTCCCGACTGGAGGAGCAGCAAAGCGCATTCCCAACCACTGCGAGACACCATTTGGTAACGAGCGTCCTTGGTAGCTCGCATATCCCAGATTAACGACTGGGGATTGCGCAAAGGCTAGAGAGAACCAGAAAAAGAGGTATAACAACTCCATCATTGAGTCAAATGCAGCTTTGAGAGACTGATTCTGGCAGCATAACCATGTAATAAAGGAAGGTCGGGAGATAAAAGAAGAACCGAGAGCTGCAGAAGAGGCACAAGACCAGACGAAAAGGACGAGACTCAAAGCCTCGTCTAATAAAGGAGGCATCATTAAGACCCGACTAGACCATAGCCCCCTTTAAGGGCTGGCCGAAAAAAGAACAAATCAATTCCGGGTTATTTTCCTCCCTTGCGTTGGCAGCTTGCAGAGAGGGGGGGAGGAAAAAAGAAAGAAAAGACAAGAACAAACACAAACAAGCAAAGCCCTTCCATTTTCGTCCAAGTCGAACTCCACTTTCTCCCCGCAAAAGTAAAAAATATTCCCATTAACGTCCGTCCAGCTTGTTTGCATCATGCATCTTCCAACCATGTCACCCAATCATGAAAATGAGGCGGATGAGGATGATTACATGTCCATGATCATCGAGGAGCCTAAGCAAAAGGAAACTTTCTCTCAGAAAAAGCGCCGAGAACAACGCGAGGTGAGCTCCCCCTCTTTTCCTCTCCTCTTCTCGTCCTCTCCTCACCTCTGCACCTCCTCTGCATCCCCTGGTCACCAGGATTGACGATCATCCCACTAACCCATGACCTCGTCTTTGTCTAGGCCGAAGCCCGCGGAAAAGTCCCCTCCAAAGCCGAACGCGCCGCCCAAGAAGCCGCCCGTCGCGATGAAGCTCTTTCAAAAAGTACCCTAGACCCAACGAACAAAGGGTTCAAAATGATGGCGAAACTAGGCTTCAAAGCAGGACAATCACTTGGCAAAGCCCCATCAGATGAAAGCACAGATAAAGATAATACCACCCAACATCAAACAAGTCATCGATCCGAACCCTTGAATTTAATATTCAAGGAAGATCGCGGTGGAATAGGTCTAGATAATGAGAAAAAGCGCAAGATTCGCGAAGAAGCGGAAGAAGCAAGCAAGAAAATTAAACAAGATGAAGGAGATTATCGTGATCGTGTCCGTGAAGAACGTGAAACACGTCGGACAGAGGCACAATTTCGCGCGGCGCAGAAAGTTGCTGAACGATTAGATACTGAGGAGTCACAGCCGAATCCCGACAAGGATGAATCGGATCAAAAAGAAGATCAAGATCGAGATCAATCCAACGATAATAAAAACAATGAATCCGCCTCATCCAACCCCGCAAAACAAAAACAAAAACAACAATACAAACCAACGTCCCAAATCAACATTCTATACCGAGGTCTAATCCGCGAACGCGAAGAAAAAGACCGAACAATTCAAGCCCGTCATATCCTCCAATCATCACTTCCGTCGTCATTTTTCCCAAAAGCCCGACTCCCCGGCTTCTCCGAAAATGAATATTCACTCAATGATCAAACAGCTCTCGGACAACGAGACTCAGTAGATCTCGAACCATACACGTCAGCCGTGGAACAAGAAATTGAAGAAGAAGATCCGGAACTCGATGCTTTCAATGAACTTCCTGCTTCAGAGCGATTGATGAAAATAGTTCTTTATTTGAGAGAACGATTTCGGTATTGCTTTTGGTGTAAATTTCGGTATGAGAATGATCAGGAGTTTGAGGGGTGTCCGGGTCTTACGGAGGAGGATCATGATTAATTAGTCTATTTGCACGAAATTATGGATATAGGATTGGATCAGATGAGGTCAGAGAGAAGTACACCGTATACAATCGCGGATATCCATTTGCTTGCACGATATAGATGATACAAAAACCGATGACTCCGGGGTAATCCTAATATACAAAAGAGTCCTGGTATCATATAAAAAAAAATTCAAACCCAAACTGAACAAACCAATCAACTTGTTCCTTTCCATCCAAGCACAAAATAACAAACTGCGATGAAAAATCACGCAAGTTATCTCAGAACAAATATGTACTCATTGAGCAGATGTCGAACCAAGAGAATCCATCAAAGTAGTCAAAGAGCGATTCTTCATCTTCTGCAAAGACCGATAACAACCCTCACAAATTCGCAACGAACAAAACACACACCGATGTCGAATCTCCTGATCATGTTTATGACACGTCATACAGGGAACGGGACACCAGACGTTCTGCGCAATCGGCATATTGCGATGTTCCTGGAAACAGGCGAAATGGACTTTATTCAGTGGTGCTGCCACGGGCTCGATGTCTGCTAGGCCTGGTGGGCCTGATGCTTCATTGCTGGACATTTCGTCTAGGTCTAGAGGGGTTGTTGCGCCTTCGGGTGTTGGAATGAAGTCTTCCAGTGGGGTTAGGGCTTCGGAGTCCTCTTCTGTTGGAGGTGTAGAGAGGGTGACTGGTGGTGGGGTTGGTGGGAGTTGTTGGTTTTGTAATTGTTGGGCTGGAGCTGGAACTGGGATGGAAACTCTAGCTGGGATTGGAGCTGGAATCGGAGCTTTGGCTTCGATTTCTGGAGGTGTGTTTTGTGGTGCGACTGGAGGAGTAGGTGGGAGTGACTGCTGCTGCTGTTGCTGCTGCACTGGTACCGGCTGCGGCTTTGATAGCTGCGGCGAAACAGGAGTTTCTGTCTGACGGAGACCCTGAGGAGCTTTGATTGTAGCAGGAGACTCTGGATCTTGTTCTAGTGGAGGTGACACCGGGGTTGTCGTAGATCCAGCTTGTCGCAACCCTAGAGATGGAGTTGGCGGCAAGGGTTGTTCCTGTTTTGGCGGGGAAGTCGAGATAGCCGGAGAGATAGCAGAGAAAGCAGAACGAAGACCGTGTGCCTCCGAGGGATAAGTTTCAGTCGGACGAGGAGTCGTAGTATTATTACTTCCGACAGATTTGCGGGGAGGGACTTTGGTAGATAGACTGGGCCGCGGGGGCAGTTCCTTCTTTGGGCCGGATGGAGGGATTGGAAGGTCCTTGGTTGGGGGAGGAGCAGGTGGAGGAGGATAATATGAGCCCGTGGAAGGAATTACGGGAACAGATTCTTCTTCAGGAGTGCGCGACTCATTGGATTTAGATCTGTGAAAGGAGAATTGCGAGACTGAGGCGGCAGTACCGGCTTTCATAGCCGTGAGAGATGGGACGCGCAGGCCACGAGGGCGTTTTTCCGAATCAAAAATGGCCATTGTGGACGCAAGCAGCCAGTGGATACGGGAGAAGTAAAGCGCCGGAGAGTTTAGAGGGTAAAAGTAGCGAGGGTTCTCCGGTGAAGAAGTATGAGGCTATACTGTACTGCAGTTATCGGCGCCACCGGCAGATAAGGACGATCACGATGTGGCTGAGTGAGTGTGTGTGATGTGTATAGTCCAGTAGAGAGAGAAGAGAAGGGAAGAGAGAGTTGTGAGAGGTCAGAAAAAGAATGATTGATCAGAAGGAAATTGAAAATAGAAAATAGAAAATAGAAAATAGAAAATAAAAAGAGGAGAAAAATGAGTTGACTCCGTTAATCTTAGGGAAGCAAGTTTTCGTTCGCGGTGAATCCACTTTCGGAGCCAAACAGTCTCTGATTGCATCCAATGAATTAGTACATAGTACATAGTAAAGTACAGACAGAATTACCATGTGCAGCATAATCCGTCAATAAGTACAGTGTACTGTTTCCATTCCTATGCCATCATCCATTACTGGTATTTGACCTCATCGCCGGGATCAGCCAGATCATCCCCCGATCAGCCGTTTGACCGGAATGGGCAATTTGATTGCAGTGGGTACACACCTTTCATAGTGTAGGGTACACATGGTGTATTTGTTGGTGTATCTCATCTCATTTAATCTTTGGCGAGTTTCATCTAACCATGGCGCAGTGGGGGCGATTGGTCTAAATTGGACCCATCGGAAAGAAATGAGATGCGCTAATGTCAATAGATCGAGTATCCCCTGAAACTTCCAGAGTCAACAGTCAACAGTCAACGGTCTTCACATTCCACGATCTGCCGGACGTGGCTGGTTTCGTCATAGCAAATCCTTCAATAATAATCATACAATATATGGTACATAGTACAGTAATACTAAATATTTTATATTTTTGGCTATAATTGAGATGAAGAATATAATTAATTCTCTTCACTAACAGGCATATACGATCGGCGTTCCCGTGCAGCCTAAAAAGAAGTGTTATTAGTCACCACTTCCACTTCCATCCACACTTTGCTAGACTCTGCAATCACCAAGAACGCTCACCTCAAGATATCGCTCGATCCACGGCTTACACACTGCCCAAGCAAGTAATCCTCCCGTCGCAAAGATGAAGATAAAGACAACCGCTTCATCTTTCCGCGAATCACGCTCTGTCAACGTTCAATAGTTAGTACTAGCTCGTATTGCATCCTGCTTGATATGTCGATCTTCATATACTCAACTCTGAGTATACGGTGTGCGAAGTACGGAATCCTCCGTACACCGCACCAAATTCCTATCAACCAGACACAGACACAAATAAAGAAAGAATGAAAAAAAAATAAAAAATAAAAAAACTCACGGAAACAAGTAGTAACAACATCCTCCTCCTTAGCCCCTTTACACGTCGGTAATTCGTAATTTAGGCAGAATTTCCGATTACAGTCGTTGCAGGTGAGTTGGCGATACCCTTTACTCTTTGATGTCGCCCGTTTCGATAGATCACCCCCATCACCGCCCTCAGCCCCCTCTACTGATTCATCAATGGTATCATCGCGATCTTCCAGCGCCGGCGCCGTATTCTCAGAATCAAATTCGGACTCCAGCCCATCTATCGCGCGATGGTACAAATTCATCACATTGTCCAAGGGGTCGGATCCGGATTTCGCGGGGTCGAGGGGGATGATTGTGCTATTGGAGAAACATGTACATTTGCAAAATGATGTCGGTGCTAAATGCGCATATATATGATTAGCTATTTCCTTCCAATGTCGGCTAGCTGGGTAGCTGTGAGGCTACGCGGACTCTGAGTGAAGGTTGGACGCGTATCGGTTTACTTACTGGATGCTCTTGTTAAGGTTGTGATGGAGAGGAGGAGGGTTAGCAGAAGCAGCCAGTGCATTCTGTTTCCCCGTTTACTTCCATGGACCTGCATCGCGATGGAAGTTGGATTATCGTCGCTGTCTGGCTGCGTGGTTATCGCAGTTATTATCGGAGTAGGCGGTCAGTCACGACACTACTACATCAGTATACACGCTTTGATATGACAGATTAAAAGTATTATTCATACACTTTTATACTCACCATCATTAGATGATCAAACCTGAAAAAACATGTCCAGTATACTTAGAATTACAAGTATTAATGTGAGAGAGTACTCATGAACGCGATCCTACCTAGGGTTAACCATGTTCAACTTGAAACTTGGGCAACTTCCTAGGTCAACTCGTCATCCAAGTTTAAATTTATTGGGATTTTCCTTCTTATATGGTCTTCAACAAAACTACCAACCCGTTCCATCCTCAATACCAAATCAAATAATATTGGTATACTGATGTAGTACTACTACACTAGTAGTGTCGGCGTTGGCGCTACAATGGGATGACTGATACAATCACTGAAATGATATAGTATATCATTACTAGTAAAATGAATTATACTCTATGCAATACTAGTACAAACAGCACAATCGCTGAAAATGCTATTATGACCTCCCCTTTATACCCTTCTTACGATTCTCTCTCTGTCTCTGTTCCTTGGCTGCATCCCGCCGCCTTTTCTTCCAAGCACGATTGTTATCACCACGATTCTCCCAAAACCACTTCGTAAACTCCGTATCATCCTTGGCATCCACATTAGAGCTTCGAAATTTAGAAACGGGAGTATCGATCGACGCTTCGTCGTCCATGTCATCTTCCTCGTCCCAGTTGATGCGTCGGTTGATCATCGTCGTGTCTGGGGTGGGTGCTGCACTTCGAAGACCGCGATCTTGAAGGTCCCTCTTTGTGAATGGTGTTTGGGGTGCGACGGATTGTGTCTCATCTTCCGATTCGATGTCGCCATTTCCGAAGAAACTGAATCCAGCGTTGGTGTCCTCTGCTGGTTGTTGTTCAGCATTTTGGGCTGGTCGCTTGAATAGAGCTTCTAATGGGTGGACTTCTTGAGACACAGGTTCCTCTGTTTTCTCCTCCTGTTTGTTTGCCGATTGTGACTCAGACTCTGGGTTGGAGTCTATATCTGAATCCTCTGAGGTGGGTGGTGTAGCCTTGGAAGGGGTTGTCTTTGGAGGTTCTTGGTCTGTAGGAGCTTCCTGTATGACAGAATCATCGGAAGAATCATCGGATGAGTCGTCATCGCTGTCTGAATCAGAGCTCTCGTCCGACGAACCACTGGACGATGTCCAATCTTCAGATTCGCTGGAGCTTTCGGGTTTGCTTTCAGGAACCTTAGACTTCTTTGTCGAGCGTTTCTCCTTCGTTCCAGCGACCTGACCAGGTCGATAATTCTCCTTTCGACTCTTTTTACTCGCAGATTCTTTCACATCCCCCGAAGCATCAACCCAACCCTTCTCCTCGTCGAACGCGGTTGTTGGTTTCGTCTCCTCCCCACTCGACCGCAAGAAGCTTGGCTGCGTATACGTCTTCTCAAACTCGTGAACAATAGTCTCCTTTGAAGACTTCTTCTTTTTCTTGGCTTTTTTGTCCTCGGATTCTTCTGCGGCTCGATTGGGTGGGAGATTTGTGCGGAAGAGTAGCTCCGACTTATCGGTATACTTGGACTTAGGCTGAGGCTTTTCCTTCTTATCGTTCTTGCCCTTCTTCTTGTCGGACCTGTGTTTATCTTTTTTGGAAGACTCTGTCCACCCTCTCTTCACCTTACGGTCTGCTGGTAGCTCAAAGCCTTCCAGGACACCATCTTCTGGTTTGGACTTCTTGGACTTTTTCTTTTCTGCGGGTGGTTCATCGGCGATCTCTTCCTCGTGTCTTTGTCTCTTGGATGGACGTGCCGTCTCAATTTTAAATTTCTTTCCCTTGAGAATCTTGCCATTCAACTTCTTCTGAATCTTTTCCGCCTCCATTGTCGGCAATGTGATATATCCGTAGTTGTTTTCGGGGAATGTGGGAAGACTGTGGAAGGAAATGTCGGTGGCCGAAGGACGGACTGAAGGAGGTAGAACGGAGGGAAGAAGATCGGGATTCAAAGGAGTGATATGTAGTCTGGTAGTTGACTCTGTCATTGCAGAGAGAAATCAAATCGGGAATCTCCCGACTGGGGAGTCTCTGTAAAAATTGAAATATTTTACAAGCAGCTCTTCTCTTCTCGTTTCCTTTTTTTTTTTTCCTTTGCGAGACTCCGCATGATATAATACACACCGCCTTCCCTTTTTGATATCCGCAGCTCATACTTTTTGCAGTAAGGCCAAATGGAGTCAATCAACGAAACATCCAATAAATCAAAAGAACACTTCGACTGTACGATTGACCGAAGCACTGGCCCCGTTATTGAGGCTAAGTTGCGGATAGAGTATTTCCCCTCTCTCAGATCGACACACTGCAGGTGATACAGCATCATAGTACATAGTATTGGACAGCTATACTATAACTATACTCTGTAGTCAATAGAAGAGCTGAGTAATCGCATGATCTGGTGATGACGAGACAAGCACACGACAATCCTCAAAGCATTCAGCTGGACATTTTTACTCTAGAGTAACTAATATAATGGCCATCACTAGTAGATTGTGATTTATTCTATTACTGAATTCATGATTAAATAGTTAATTAACTAATTAGTACTAACACTCTACTCTATCCGCCACTTCCGATCTGGTCTTCTCTTTACCTCATTAGTTCATCCTCCCTTTCCCCAGATCTTATGCCATCTCATCCCTCCCTCCCCCGCTTCCTACTCTTTCCCTCCTCCACTTCCCCCCATCCTCCTCCTCCGATGCTGTCCCTGTCCCCTGCATCCGTGCGGTGCTTCCTTTAAATCTGAACGTTCTTTTGTCTGAAAGTACCCACTCCGACCTTTCTCCCCTTTGGGGGCCCTTTCCTCTCCGATCGGAGTTACGCCGCCGCGTCCCGTTGGGGGAGAGAGTGTCTTGACATCGGCTCTCAGCCTCAGCCTCAGCCCCTCCTCTCATCAAGTATCCCCCATCATCACCATGGGGAACTCCCAGACTAAGGAATCGCGAGCTTCGGCACCACATCGTCGAAGTCAACAATGGTCCTCTGGTGCTTCCGAGGGCCCCGCCCGCCCTCCATATCAGGGACCTCGGTCGGGCAGAAGTAGTCGACCTGACCTGTCTTTGTTGGGTATTGGAAGCAGCAGTAGTCATGATCGTGAAGTAGCGACTCTGGAGCATCGAAGGGAAACTAAACAAGAGCGAGAAGCACGTCGTTTGGAGAAGGAGCGAGTGGCTCGTATCAAAGAACGAGAGCGCAGCATGAGAGATGAGCATGTTGATGGTGGCTATTTAGTAACACAGGGTGTCTATGTGGGAACCGAGGACTTTAACAAAGCAGTCGTCAGACAGTTGATGGTGAGTTTGAATCTCTCTTCCCGGTATACTATGCTCGCAAAGCGAGGGTCTAACGGTTCCCTGGGCTAGATTGAACGTCGACTCGCTCCATTCTGGAGAGGCTTGAATGACTTCTCCGAATCATGGGCGGAGCATCAACTAATGGCGGCAGCTCGGGGAATGGATATCCCTCCACCTGATGAAATACCAGCTGGGCTAGAATATACACCTCCCAAGGCCGCCGACACAAAGGAGTCTACCGATACAACAAACATTCAACATCTCACTGTTCCCATAACATCCCGCTCACAATCCGACAACTCAGATGTTTCACAGGTATCGAACCCTGCAACATCATTACCGTCGGCGACTTCACCTATTGCATCTGGAACATCGGCATCTCCTCTCTTCCGCACTCGTGCGAAGACCCTGGCAGCTCTCACCACATCAAAGCATGGCTCGCAGACCGATCTGACTCCCCGGGAGTTGCAACTTCCCCGGGACCCTTTCGTCAATGGTCAACCAATTGAAGTGAATCTTTACAAAGATGCGAGCGAGTGTCCGATCTGTTTCTTATACTATCCGCCCTACCTGAATCGTACGCGGTGCTGCGATCAGCCGATTTGTTCCGAATGCTTCGTGCAGATTAAGCGACCGGATCCCCATCCCCCAGAGCATGGCGAACCCGATCCGAACGCACCCGCGCCGACCGAGGGCGAACGAGGTGAACAGGAGGAAGGACAGCTGATCTCTGAACCATCTGCCTGTCCTTTCTGTGTTCAGCCTGAATTTGGAGTTACCTACGCACCACCTGCCTTCCGACGGGGCCTGACCTACGCAGCCGACCCGAACGCCCGATTCTCTCCCAATGTCACCTCTCCAGTATCTTCCACCTCATCTCTTTCCTCTGCAAACCTTGCTCCAGTAACTGGTCGTCGTCGCGCAACATCATTGTCGGCTACTGATCCCACCGTGGTCACGACGGATAAGATTCGCCCAGATTGGGCTCAGAAATTGGCCAATGCCCGTGCACATGCTGCACGTCGTTCTGCGGCTGCAACTGCACTTCATACGGCAGCTTATCTGATGAACTCTGGTTCTAGTAATGATTCTCGCGGTCTCGGTTTAGGCCGAAGAGGTCTTCGGCGAGCTACACACGGTGACTCCGGCCGGTCCGGATCCCCTGCTCTCAATGCGCTGGCGTTTCTCAGTGAGCGGCAGGAGCGAACACCTCGGGCTGCAGCTCCGGCTCCTGATACTGATTCCAATGAAGAAGGAGCCGGCAACATTGCGCCCCCTCGTGACAGTTCAAGACGAACCCGAATCGATGATCTTGAAGAAATGATGATGATGGAAGCCATTCGGTTGAGCCTGGCCAGCGAGGAAGAGCGACGGCGAAGAGATGAAAAGGAGGTTAGGAAAGAGGCTAAGAGGAGAGAAAAGGAAGCCAAGAAGGCCGATAAGGCAGCTGACAAGGCGGCTCGTAAGACTGGCTTGTACAGCAGCAATACTAGCAATAACGCCAGCAGTGCTGCATTGCAAGTCCCCGGGGACACTTCATATAACAAGGTTGCCAGTAGCGCTTCGTCTATCGGCGAAGAGCCATCATCCACGGCGGGCAAGGGCAAAGGTGTTGAACGCGGGCCTACTTCGACTGCTCATGATAGCATTGGCGAACAGGATGAAACTGCAGCGGAACCCTCAAAACAATCTCAACTGCGTCACGTTTCGAGCGCAGCTTCTTCGGTCTCCTCGGTAATGGAAACTACTCCAGATGAGCGATCCACTGGCGACAATACTGCGGATGGTAGCAACCCGTCCTTGGAGCCTATGTTCAACTTTCGCAGTTTAGCCGCTGTCATTGGCGACGAGGAAAAGGGTCACGAGTCGGAGCATGTGGAAGATACCTCTCACCAGCCTCATGGCGAGGGCTCTTCTAGTGCAAACCCATCGATTCACCAGCCATCTTCTGAACAGAACAACCCTGAATCGACCACTGACTCGAATGCGATTACTCATGTGGAGGACAAGGAGGGTTCCGGGAGCATTTTGCCCAAGGAGTTAGAGACCCGCTCGGTTGAAATCACAAGCGATTCCACGAACACTGCCTAAACTTCGTCTGTTCCAGGCCGTGCTCCATTTACTTTTTCCACCTACATTTCCTTTTTCCTCCTTGCTTTGTGTTTCTCTTCCTACTTTCTCTCCATCATTTCTCACTCTCTCTTATCTTCTTTTCCTTGGTTTTCCGTGTGACACCACGCTGCATGAAATCGATTAGCTGGCGCAGTTGGGGAATTGGTCGTAGTTTCTAGCATTTCATTCTCTCTACCCTTGGGGTCTCCTTTATTTTGTTTTTGTCAGGATTGTTTGTTATCGAGTGCATCTACTCATCCTTGAATCAATAGATTTCTTCATATCAGCAGACTATCTCTATACTATCTCAGTAATTCTACCAAGTACTAGTGGAATGATATACCTCCAGGTACCTATGATACTAGTATGACATCTTTTCAAACTACTTTGTTTCCCACAAAGTGTCGACCATACATATAATCTCCCATCTCTGCATAACGAGCATGCACGTGTGGTGCAATGCTAATCTTGTTTTCTCTGCGGGTCCGGCAATCAACAGGGAAATTTTTATTGGACGATAAGCCATTAAGAAACCCCACCAACGGGCACTAAGCCCAAATGTGGACGGGCGTGGGGCGAGGCTCCGTACAGGGAGTATGGACAGTATTCATATACGTCATAGGGATAGTAGAGCAGTGAGAGTATTTTAGTGAATTCAAATGTGATAATTCGATGGCCTGATAATATACATATACTATGAGTTCGTTCAGAAGGTCCTCATATGAAACCCAAATGTATAAGTCGGACATCGGATCTCGGCACTCACCGAAGTATGTGGAAAGATAGCGAGATGGTCCGAGCTCGACCCCTCGCCACGCAAAGTTTTTACACTTCAGGCACAGGCACAATTCAAGTCACACGACCTACAAATATTTTCAATGCTATCCCATTACTGTAAATATAATCTACATGATACGGAGCAGAATTCCAATATTGGACTAGTCTATGCAAATTGATACCCTCTTCTAGTACTTTTGTCCATTTATAGTCCCCCCAAATCCCCCCCAATCAAGGGATACCGAACTCGGTCTATACGTATCTGAGCGTACCGCTCCCGGTTCAAAGTTGGGTAACGAACCCGACGCAGATTCTTAACCCCCTCTTCCTCCGCTCGTCCTCTTCTTCTTCTTCCTTTTTCTTTCCCTCTCATAATCTTCTTCTTCATTTTAAACTTTTCAATTTACACTCTCTACACCCACTATCCACTCGCAAATTTCTCTCGAGAAATTCGACCTTTCCATCAACCCACTTTGCTCTGAACACCCACCCACCAATTTCAAAGTGTCAAGCATAGACTGTGGAGGACGGATTGTCGTAAGGTTCAAAACAAATCTACAGAACGATGGTATTAACACCACCAAGATCTCCCTCCCACGACGACAGTTTCCCCACTACTCAACTATTCCTCCTTTGTAAGTGCTCCCTCCTGTCAATTATCCCCCTCCACCCTGCACCTCCCCAGTCACTTCCCCACTAACCGCTATCAGCGATATGTCGCGTGGCCGAACCAATCGCCCTCACCTCCATCTTCCCATACTCATGGGTAATGATCAAGGATTTCAACATGGCTGAAGGCGCCGATGCCTCGCTCTACGCAGGAATTCTGATTTCCGCTTTTTCCCTCGCTGAGGCCCTGACGGGTATGTTCTGGGGTAGTCTCTCAGACCGACTTGGTCGAAAGCCCATTCTTTTATCTGGGTGCTTTGGAACAATGCTCTCGCTACTTATGGTGGGGTTCGCGCCTAATTTCTGGGTTGCCCTTATCGGACGGGCGTTTGGTGGTGCTTTGAATGGGAATATTGGGGTTATTCAGACGATGGTTGGCGAGTTGGTTAAGAGGCCAGAGCATGAGCGTATGTATACCATCTTGGTCGAAGTGTTTGAATCCTTGTCTGAATTGAGGCTAATTGGTTCATAGCTAGGGCTTATGCTATTATGCCATTCGTTTGGTCAATTGGTACTATCATTGGGCCTGGTAAGTCATTCCTAGAACGGGGCTGTCGCCATGACCAAAATAAATGCTGACTGTGAACTAGCTATCGGAGGCCTTCTCGCGAAGCCAGCAGAGGCATACCCCACTCTTTTCCCTGCCGACGGCCTTTTTGGCCGTTTCCCCTACTTGCTCCCTAATCTTGTCTGCTCCGTCCTGCTTTTCTTGAGTATCATCGGAGGTTGGCTGTTCTTGCAAGAGACACACCCTGACATGCAGCCCGGTAACAATCACCGTTTCTTCGAGCATACGTCTGTCGAGCAGCCTCTTCTGGCTACATCCGGAGCAACCGCCAATGCAGGAGTTGACCTTCGAGCTGAATCATACGGCACCTTCAATGAAGTCCACTTGCATGAAGATGAAAGTTGGGATGTCAATTCCGACGGTACATCTCCTGCGTGGAAGAAAAAGGCTCCAAAGCCGAAGGCGTTCACATGGCGGGTGATTATGCTGGTCATTGCATTGACTATTTTTACATACCACTCAATGACTTATGATCACTTGCTTCCTATCTTCCTTCAGGACAAGAATCCCAGAGGTCCCATGGCTAGTCCAAATTCCCTCTTCGACATTCCAGGTGGAATGGGCCTTTCAACTCGAACCGTGGGTGTCATAATGTCAACAGACGGCATTATCGCGCTCATCATTCAAAGTCTCATTTTCCCAACTCTAGCTGGATGGCTCGGTGTATGGAAACTTTTCATTCTTGTGACAACCCTCCACCCTATCGCATACTTCATGGTTCCATTCCTAGCTTTCCTCCCATCAAACCTCACCTACGTAGGCATCTACGCCTGTCTTATCGTCCGCAACATCCTCTCCATCATCGACTACCCAGTCCTCCTAATCCTCCTCAAACAAGCCAGTCCCTCCGACTCGGTCCTCGGCAAAATCAATGGCCTCGCTGCATCAGCCGGAGCCGCGGCCCGTACACTTGCACCGCCAATTGCTGGATATTTGTACAGTACTGGTGCCGAGTTGGGATGTACTGCTGTCGCTTGGTGGGGAAGTACATTCGTCGCTTTACTTGGAGTCTCGCAGCTCTGGTTCATTCAGCAAAAGAAGAATTCAACTGCAACTATTGAAGCAACGGCTTGTCATTATATTCCGGTTCCGGAACCCCCGAAGGAATCGGTACATATTATTGTGACTGATGCTGATGCGAGAACCGATTGAAGGACTTCTTAACTCTGCGATCTTTCGCTGCAGTTTTGAACTGGCTTAATGCTGAGTTGAGTGACGCGCTTTACGAAACTTTTCATTATTTGAACATACGTTATTACAAAAAGAACTGGAATTCTTTGTGTTACTCTTTTTTTTTTTGCGCTGCTTTTTTTTGGTGTTGGGGGGTTATTCTTATTGTTTATTAGATTAGCGATGGGCATTTTAGCGAGAGTACCTAACTAGCGTTTATAACTGAGCGTTAGAACTAATGAATTATATCATGAATTTTCACCTTTCCTTGATACTAGAACTGTAAGATTTCATTTTTATATGCTCTTGATACGAAATGGGCCATCACTATGATCCAAATGCTGAAGATGGTGATACAATCAGTAAAAATGGTGGTCCTTCTAGCAACACTCCAATTGGCCGTTACAGCGTCAAGTTGCTTGTAGGCAGTTTATTGCCCTCGTCCCAAAAATTTGAAGACTCACAGGTGCTGGCACAGGCTAATAATTCCTTTAGATACTTTTCCTCTATTGGTTGTTTATCTATGTACCCATTGATCCAACAATGACTTCCCCACGTCTTCCCGATCGGGCGGTATACTTCAATATCCCAAAGCGGTTTAGCTTTGTTTACCCAGCAACGACCGCTTTGACACAAACAGAAGACTTTCTAAGCCCACAACGCTGAAGACAATCCTCAGCACAACCAACTCGCCATGTCAAATCCTTTATCACCTCTCTCATCCTCCTTTCAGAATGCGCGAGCTCGTTCTCCCAAGATCGGCTCGTCGCCATTTCTCACAAGAACACTCGATGAACCCACAGCCCAGGATGCTGTTCCTTCAAGTCCACTAAAACAAACCTGGACGGATCGCGATGCGCAAAATCCAATCCCTTCCTACGCAAATGAGAACGAGAACTATATCCCCGACGACGAATACCACGGTAACAACGAATATGACGATGCCGACGACTTCCAAGAGCCCGCTAGCTCGCCCTTCCGCAACGAAGCTCGCGAAGACACGGTCGATTTTAAGAGACTGCAAGAATACCAACAGACGAGCACAACTACGCCTCGACGCAATTTTGAAGCCCCGGAGCTGAATGATCGAGAGAGTTCCCCCTTCCGACCAGATGCACGGGATGAAACGGTGGATTTTCAGAGATTGCGCGAGGTGCAACCTTTGTCTCCAAGCCTGGATAAGAGACTTGCAGTAGAAAACCCTGCCAGCTCACCGTTCCGGCCTAATCTCAGAGATGAGGCAGTTGATTCACCAGATTTGCGAGAAGTTCCGCCTCTGTCACCGGACCTAGATAACAGGTTCACGGCTGAAGACCCTGCAAGCTCTCCTTTCCGACCCGATGCCCGAGATGAGACTGTTGATTTTGCGAAATTGCGTGAGGTGCAGCGGCTTTCGCCTGACGTGGGAGAAGAGCCGGTTCACCCTGAAAGCTCGCCGTTCAGAGCGAATGTTCAAGAAGACATGCCTGAGTCGGATGATATTGAGCCACAACCACAAGAAGAGATCGAGGCCCCGCGTCTATCAATCGGGCGCGTTGAGCGCTCGCCTCCAGTCGAGGCTTACAGCTCTCCATTGAAAGCAGAAGCCGAGGAAGATGTACAGCAGGACGATGTTGAGCCCGAGGAGCTTCCGCAAGAATCACCTCAGCCAACCGCTCAAATCAAACATTCCTCGCCGATCGACAAACAAGATTTACCATTGCGGTATGATAATCAAAAGGATTCAATCCAAGGCATTGACAGCCCCAAGGAACTGCAGAAACCCCCTCGCGAGTCCATTGGAAGCATTCAATCACCAACGCCGATTATTTCAAAGACCTCGCCCTGCAAGCAAAAGTCTCCCGAGGAGCAACTCGAAGTGCAGAAACTACGTTCATCCCGTCGATCGTTGCATCGATCTTCTCTAGGTTTGGATGGGCTCTCAGCCACGCCTCGTAAGCGGTCATTTGATGAAACACCAAGGGGCCAAGAAGAAGCGCAGGCCCATTCATCGCACAAGAAGGGAATGGTTAGCCGGTCTGAGAACCCTGATATTCACGTCGAACTCGATGAAGAGTCTAGCGTTATCCATAACGAGAGCTCGCTGTCAATGACAAGTACTACCCAGGACCGGTCTACCATCGCAAACAGTATCATGGAAGACAAGCGCAACGAGGGCATGTCCACAGTACTCCACGAGGACGAAAACGCCGGACCAGATGAGCAATCCGTCTTTGGTGACGATTATCACGATTCTATGGATGAGACTGGCTTAAGTACCTTCTCAGTCTTGCCTGATATGACTTCTTTCGCAAAGCTGCGTGCTGAATCGCCTCTTAAGTCCATGGTTGGCAGCGCTGGGCCTAGCTCGGCTCATAGGGCCGATATGTATCGACGAAGTGTCGGTGGCCATACCCCTAGTACGGCCCAACGAGGCCACAGAGTGAGCGCGCTCCTGGATAATGACTCGCCTACCGGAACACCTACGCCCAGGCGTCGAGCATCTCGCGATATCCAAAACCCCCGCGCAACACCTAACTTGCTTGACTTCGGCGACTCCGTGAATTTCTTCCCTCATCAGTCTATGCAGCAAAATGGCCGTTACTCTCCATCTCGTCGTTCGCCAATGAGGCCTATGCGGCAGTCTATCAGATCTCCATCGAAGTTTTCCTCACTTTTGGACTTGGACTTTGATGTAGCGCCAGCGCCGACTCCGCGTTCCCTTCCGAGCATCACACCTCGAGAACTCGAATCCCTTAAATCCGGATTCATGTCAGAGATCTCCTCGCTGAAAGCTACCCTGAGTGGGAAAGATGCGGAGGTTGCCAGCTTGAAGACAGCCATTTCTGATGCTGAACGTCGTGTTGGCGAAGCTCTGGAAGAGGTTCGCAACGAGGCCGCTCGCAGGGAAGCTTTGGAGATAGAACAGGCAGAATGGGATCGCCGTGGAAACGAAATGGAAAATGTCTTGCGCTCAGTTCGATCCGAATTGGTCGAAGGGGAGCGTGAACGTGAGCGTTTAGCACGAAAGGCCGAGGAAGCAGAGAAGGGCAAAGAGCAGCTTGAGGGTCGAGTAGTAGAAATTGAAAGCCAACTATCGGCCGCTCGCTCTGCCGCACCTTCAGAGTCTAGCACGGCTTCTAGCTCCCGCCAGGCCTCTCAATCGGCAGAAGCTACCGCACGGGAAGTGCAGGATGCAGTGGAAAAGGTTGCCAGGGAGCTTCACACCTTATACAAGGGCAAGCATGAGACCAAGGTTGCGGCGCTCAAGAAGAGCTACGAGACTCGTTGGGAGAAGCGACTGCGTGAGGCAGAGAAAAAGTTGAGCGCGGCCAAGGAAGAGAATGACCGTCTGCGAAGCGAGCTCAATGCCGCTCAATCGGACGGCATGGCCAATGCTAATGCCAGTATGATGGCACGCGAGAATGACGAGCACGAGGCTGAGAAACGTGTTTTTGAAGCACAGATTAAGGGTCTACAGCATGAGATGGCCTCTCTGAAGGAAGACAGTGATCGTCTCCGCTCCGATCTTAAACTCGAACGTGCTGAAAAGGGTGAACTTGTCGCTGCAGTTGATGAATGGCTTGCCATTCAACAAACTCAGCCTCCACCCCCACAGCAACAACAGGAAACTCGTGAGCCTTCAGTCTCTTCTACCGGGCACGGAGAAGAATATCTTTCATCGAACGAAGCTCCTACCGAACATCACCGCCGAAGTGTCAGTCGTTCTGGATCCAGCGGTATCCGTGCTCCTGTCACAGGCGAGAAGAGACGTTTCGGGGCTCCTAGTGGCCACTCTCGTGGGAATAGCGGTGGTAAATCTGGAATTGCAGTATTTACACCTGGTCGTGGTGGAATCATGAGCTCTATTGAACGGATGGGTCGGGGTGGTGCATAGATACGATTCTTGGTTTGGTTATGGTTAGGGCGATTCGGGGTTATGTATGGGGGGTTCTCGCTTTTTTGGGTCTTTGTTTTGATTCCCCATTTTCGATGTATTATTTTTTTTTGGTTTACGATGTTTATGCTACAATGTGTTATGAGTGGCTTATGACCGCAATCATCATTATTGAATATATCTTTACTATTAAGTGGGCTTTTCTCTGGAGTAGGATGTGCAAGATGGTGTGACTATCTCCAGGTAGTCAGAAGACAGGGCTGTCTACGGGCAGCGATAATAGCCCTTGAGGTAATCATCAAGTATCCTCGATAAAGCCCGTCAAATCCATGAGTTGGCCAAGATACTCAAGAAGACTTAGAGTGTATGGAATTATGAGCTACAAAATCATGAGATACATACATACGGGGTACACAATGACTCTTCCGCCAAGAAATCACCATACAAGAGATTGTACTCTGTAGTACAACCAGGAAACCCCTGCCGATCATTCTACAAACCAAGTCCATGACGAAATAGACCTCGTGCACCAAGCGAAGTATGTACAGTAGGCTAGTAGATCCCCATGCAGAATGACATCGGCTCGTCCTCGAAAAAAAGGCAAGCCGAGACTTGTGTGATATGTGCTGAACACATGTGATACCGATATCATCGGAGTCGGCGTCGGACCAAACCGAACCCCGTCGATCCGACCCAACTGATCGGAGAATTAATGTTGATCTGTGGGACTGGCGGTGAATGTATCACATGTATTGGTATTGACTAGGAAGATGGACTTTGAATGGAAGTGGGAATGGAAATGGAAAGGTCGTTGGACTGGCTTGGATTGGATTGGATACAGTATGTGTGGAGGAGAGCGACGAAGTACTGATGCTGTCATGCTTCCATGCTTAGAACGGGTGAATATCTACGAATTGTACGAGGGTGTTCACTATGATTTGTAAATGAATGGGTTTCATTTAGAGATAGCGTTATTTCACATAGCTCATGCTTTTGGAATGAATCCATCTATTGTGGACGTTGTCGTGGTGGTCATCAGAGAGCAAAACCCAGTACATCAAAGAAAAAAGCATATCCACAAAAAAAAAAAAAGGAAATGAGAAAAAGAGAAAAGAAGCCCCCTCCAAACACCGGTTGTTGCCATCAGGCACCGTATTAACACAGTGATTAAAAAAGTAAGAAAAAAAATAACACGATGTACCCGCTAATTCAGCATAAGCATGACATAGCATAGCATAAGCGGAAATGAAATGGAAAACAAAAAAAGCAGAAAAAAACAAAATCCCGTAACAGCTACTTTTTGCAGCATGTGTTTATTCACCCAAGTTCATCCCGAGATCCGTATCCAAATCAGTTGTCAGACTGGGTCGCGCATGAGCCTCGGCAGATGGATTCTCTCCCGTACCCACGAGGGTATGATCGGCGCGGGAATCGGACATTGCGAAGTCGATAGGTTTTGGATCTTCGAAACCCATGAGATTGGAATTATCGAGATTGAAGCTGAATCCTTTTTTGTTATCAGAAGTAGCACCTGTACCGACAGCGCCATTGGAATTGGCATTGGCATTGGTACCCTGGGCTGTAGTATCTTCTGCGAAATAGTCATTGCCCGCATCTTCGAAGTTAATTAGAGCGTCGAAGTCATTTTGTGTTACTTCCGCGTCGTTGGCGAGATCCATTAATTCCGTAAGACTGAGATCAGCGTTAAGATCTGGAATTGCGAAGGCATCGTGGTTGGACGGGTATTTTGTATTGAGGTTTTGAGTGCTGCCGTTCTCGCTTCCGTCTGATTGAGGAGGTGTTGATGCGAAGAGATCTCCGATTCCGGTGGATATTGTGGCAGATCGCCCGCCTGCGGGGGTTGCCTTGGGATAGGTCAAGTCTGGAATTTTCTGGGCGAGAGAGTCTGGGGGTGGAGTGAGGGTGTGACTGCGAGTGAGGGCATCGAAGGGGTCATTTGTTGTAGAACTGGGACGCTTTTGGGTACGGGGACGAGAAGAGTGGACGTCTTGAGGGGCAACGGTGAGTTGGATACCGGCTTTTCGGATGGCGGCTTCTAGGAAGGAGGTTGCGAAGTCTGCTGAGGCGTAGATTTCGCGGAGACGTTGGAGGATGCGCATGCATTGGTAGAAACGTTGGAGACTGGTCATTCGTACGCTTGCGTCGCTGGATTTGATGTCGAGGAGGTGGATGATTACCGCCGGTAGAAGGACTGTTACGCCTGTAGTAGGGTAGTATCTTGTCAAGTCAAGGATGTGCAAGTCTTGAGCGATGTTGGTGATTTCTACCGCGGCGAATCGGACCTTGTTGCGGGACATTTCTTGTAATTCGGCGTCCATGGATGGATATGGGATTGCTGGGAGGACCTGTGGGCGATGCAGGGCACTGGAAGTAGTGAGGTAGACCATCTTCAAGAGAGCACGATGCGAGTGAAGCACCTCCTGGGCTTCAGATAGCTTTGCACCGCCAGATGGCTTGTATTGTGTTTCCACTGGGAGATTGGCCAGCCAATCCTCCAACTCCTGATCACAACGACGCACCTCGAAGCTCTCTGCCGTTGATTTCTTTGGTACAAGCATCATGGTTGTCTCCATCGTACCGCCGAATTTATGGCTGAGAACCGAGTACTGTGCGGAGAGAACATGGCTCACGCCGAGGCATAGCTTGGCTTTCTCGATAAACATGAGCGCTAGTTCACGCTGATGGCTCACATTTTGCAAGATTTCCGAGTCTCCTACCATCTGCACAATCTCAGGCGAGAAAGACTGGAATTCAAAGTCATCCAATGTTAGCATTGGGACATCGCAGTCATCATCCTTCACACGCATAGGTCGTCGCATGCCTAAGGCAATCAGTCGATCACGGGTATAAGTGCTCCACCAGATCCGTTTCCACATCCGCTGTCGGCGCAGGTCCATCCGTGAGTTGCCGGGGTCACGGTGGAGGCCAATGGTGTGAGCCAGAGAAAGGCTGACACCCATCCAATGCCAGGTGTCCTTTTGGTCATCGGGTGTCTCGTACCAATAGGTCATGAGAAGAAGCGATTGCACCAAAGAGATGCGATCGACCTCGTAGTCGAAATCATACAGCAGTCGAGCACGCTGGAAGAAGATCTTCCGCGCGACTTTTCGAGTCTGATATCCAGCGGCCTGGAGATGCTTGATATCCACAAAAGCCATTCCAGCGAACATGACGGCCTGGAAGAGGAGCAGACTGATACGATGGATACCATCATTTTGCACAATTGTCTGCAGGAACTCTTCCAGATCAAGCAGAGGCATATACGTGTGAACGTAGTGAATATAGGCTTTTAGCAACTCGTTTCTCAGAGTCACGTCAGGAACTGAGAGGGCTCCTTTGGCGGCTAAATAATCGATATCTTCTTTTTGTAGTCGGCCGGGTAGACCGCGGATATAGTCGGGCAGATAGCTGCTGGCGGTGGCACGCGGGCTACCGAAGTTGGGATCAAGCAACTGTTGGATTTGTAGGGTAGCATTAGCTAGAGGCATTGACGAGGGAACCGCTGGATTTGGAGCCATTCGACGACTGAAACGATCGTCGGAGCCAGTGCGAGTTGCCTGTGACTGGTCTGCGGTGGTTGTTAGCTTGCAATTCAATCAATTCTTGAGGTCCAATGCAAAGAGGGCGTACATAGTAGATGCGGCATATGTTGGCCATGGTCGACATCGACAGAGGCCTGTGAAGGCGAAGTGGGAGCTAAATCGGGGAAGCCCATATCAAGTCGGTGCAGTGGGTTTTCTTCTGAAGCCTCGGGGGACTCGGATGGTGGTGCATTTTCCACTTCCACGCGTGACTTTCTGCACGCAAGTTCTACCATTAGTATAATCTATTCGGGAAAAACGCAAAACAAAATATATGGTTTTGTTTGTTTCTTTCTGCAGCTAAGACGAACTTTCTTCGTTTGCTCTCCGTTACGACACACTCGACCTGATCTAGTCGGCAGTTGGTACACGGAGAGCCATTTTCTACCACATCGCAGCGGACCTTGCGGGCACGACAGCAGCAGCAAGCTTTGGAAGCTCTGCGTTTCACGGGACGATTGGCATTTAGACCGGCGGCGGAGGCCTTGCGTTTTCCAGACTCTTCAGTCATAGTTGTAGTGGCGGTACTCATGATCTCCAATGAGCGGGGACGAATGGGGGGTACATCCGAGTGGGGGGGGGGAAGGGCAGAAAAAAGATGATCCAGTTGGAAAATGGGGAAATCAAAGAAGAGATAAGTTAATGAACAACTGAGAAAATATCTAAAATCAGACAAGAAGGCAAAGGAATGCCACAAGGGCGAGAAGAGTGGAGAGGGTCAAAGAACTAAGAAAAAAACCGGGGGAGGCGCGCGCCGGAAGGGGGGCACATGCATTTAAGTATGAGTCGCAAGACTTTCTACTTGAAAGTCTTCCAAAATGTCCTAAATGTCCCAAATTGTTCCCCCCAGGTCCCACTTGACGAACTCAGGGTTGGGGCAGACCCAGCCAAATAAATCCCCCTAAATCCAGTGATGATCATTCGTCCAAGAGGATGCCGTCTTCCCCACACTCGAGGCATTTGCTCCTTCATGACTAACACTTGTAAGTGTTAGTTCCCTCACTAAACCCCGTTGGATGTCGTTGGACTTTGCAGTTGGGACTCGTGGCGGGCACTGCGTCATGGCCCGAATCGGGCTAGTGGCTATCGGGCCGGTCACGTTACTTCTATATCTAAACCACATACAGTTGTGGTCACAGTGTAGGATAGTACGAATTAAGAGAATTAACTATTTATGTTCAGAACTACCAAGATACTGTACTATGTAGCGCCTAGAAAATACCATAATAATCAGCTGCGATGATGTAAAGTCGTAGAACAAGAATCCCCTGAGTCTGAAATTTCTGCTGTGGAGCCAGGAAATTCGGCGGGTCCGGTACAATACACGTTACACATTCATACACCACACATTACAGTGGCTACAGTCGGCTATATGGATATAACTCTTTAAACAATTTAATAGAATTGAGGATTTGCGACATGCGAAGAGTAGATATAGTCTACTCAGATATGTAGTAGTCCATGATAATCTTCAAGGAGAAAGCGGAAGAATCCTCTATTCATCGCATACTCATTTATCACCAGAACTCCGAAATACACCGACCCCAAGGTCCGCAGCACCGTAACCGCAGGACAGAAGGAAGATCGCAGCCGCTAGTGGCTTTCAAGTGGAGGAAGGACTGCTTCAAAGTAGCAACCTGCACCGGTCCGGCCAGGACTGGAGCAGTCTACGGGTGTCTCCAGTCGCCGATGGCGGAGAAGAAGCGGGCCCCCAGAGTGGAGGCTTGTCGCAAGCTTACCACTTTGGGAGGCCCTGGAGAATGACTTGATCTGCATGTACGGAGTCTTCATTCACTCATTTCGCTGATCATTGTACTCCCCACTCGTGCGGGAATAATCGTGTATTGATGCCTGTGGTGATCTATCTTGCATATGTACATATACTGTACTACTATGTACATAGACAGTCAAGTAAAAGTATAAATACTACAAGTACCAACATTGATATTGCGATGCTGAGCGCCGAGCATAAATTACAGTACTATGTACTAGGCGCCGGGTATGTGCAACAAGGTACTAACATAACAGAGGGAAATACAAGATCCCTGAAGGAATTGAGATAAAACTTAGTATATAAAATTGAAATTGAAATAATCTACATTACTGTACAGTTATATATTGTATACAGAATACATTCAGTAATAGAACAATCAATACCAACCATTCAATCAATGTCGATTATTTCATTAATAATAGCGGGTCCAGCCCAATGCAACAACAAGACTGTCTCACCCCCAGACACGAACGCCAACGCCAACGGCCTCGATGGAACTCGGAACCCCCACAGAATCCAGAACCGTCTGGTTGCCCCTGATAGGCCCCGTGACAAACCGAAACTACCGACGACCGGAGCTCAGCCCTCTTTTTGTAAACTTAAACATCCGTCCGGTCCGACAGGCAAGCATTGGTGTACAAACAGTACAAATGTACAATATGTAAGTTTGCCTTTCCCTTCTCTTCCATCCCGTACCTAAATTATACATGGGTAAATTTCTGTACTATGTAACTTATCAAGGGTAGAAAATACTATCCGATCATTTCCGAGATGTAAACTTCCCTACGGAGGATATTCCTACATTTCTGAACAAGGGTGATTCGAAAATGCCGATTGTCGGATGTGCGGGAGTGCGGGTGCGGGATTCACACCCATTGTACTCCGCATATGAACAAGTATAGTTCCCAATTGATTGATGTGCAATATTAATGAGAAAAAGATAAGATATAATGTAAGTCCCGATGAAATAAATGATCGAGAAGGTCCACAGATCCTTAAGTTATTGACAAGACGAAAAAAAATCAATCTAGAAATGTATTCAATTTGGCGATTTGTCTAGCCTCAAATTACTAGACCAAATACCAAATGACGAGACTCGTATGGGGAAATCCTACGACAGCCACATCGGGGGTATGCGGGGACTGCTAACTTTGTCGAGGGCTGAGATTGGAAACAAAGAATCCACTCAGGTCAGCTCTCACGCGCTCCAAAGCGGATCCGATGGCCCCAATCATGAATCTGGCGTAGGTCAGGTCCTAACTCCTGTTCCGAACATTGTTCGTAATAGTCATAGTATTATTTGGTTTCTGGGACACGCTCGGCAGCATAAGCACAAAAAATGAATTAAAAAATCCTTTCTTTTCTACCAAGATGAATGATTGAGCGGACGCTGATAGACTCAGCAAGGAGTGAGTATATGATTTCATTTTAGATTGTCTTGTGATTTGGATAATCCTGCAGATTATTGCGGGATTAATTATCGCCTAATTACAATTCAGAAACAGGAGTTGAAAGTTCAAGTAACATTCTAAGGCGTCAAAGCCCTGCAGGGAGTTGGCGCTACGGATGTACCAATCTGCCACTCGCAGGAGCCGAGCCGGGAGCTTAGGCCAACGCAGTACTTGCCGAGATAGACTCCCGATTGAGGCGAGGTGAGCTACGTAGGAGCTGTACTCCGTTGGGAAAATAGAATATTTTAGGGGCAATGATTATCCACGTCAAAATGAGTGGGTATGATAATTATCAGCGGAGAGTGAAGATTCATTCAAATACCGGGATTATAGACTGCTACAATTCACGAGTCTCAATGTCACTGAGTACCCCGGAGAATGGAGTCCGGTCCGGAGAGAACCGTACCCAGCACGATGTTATGCAGTCACGGTGCGTTGAAAACCTTGGCAAAGAACAGACAGGACTGGAATGCGGAGTGTCCCACTTCGGCCATCGCGCCGGCTGGCGAAGGAGTTGTCCATACGGTCCGAGCCCAGCGAAAGGAACAAATCAACGGGCATCTGGTCACGCGGGTTGTTTAGTGGCTTGCACGGGCTGGAGTGGATAGAAGCAGAGATATTTCCCCCACGCACGGAGGAATGCCGACTGCGGAAGAGCAGCGTTGTTTATCAGATAGTATTCAACCTGTCAGCGCGACAGGAATTGAACGTCCGGTGGTTGCACCCCCTCCCCCACTAAGTGCTAGATGATTCTATAGGGAAGGAGATACTAGTAAAGGTTGATCAAGCAGTAGAATGAGGAGGGGAACAAGAGAAGTGGATTGTTTATTCGTCATAGCGCAGTGCCCCTCTAAAATGGTCAAGTGGATGGTGTGTACATTACTGCGATGCATTGTACATTGAACACGCTGGTCCAGATTGAGCTTGGGTGGCCCCAGAAAAGAAAATGAAGAATTAAAATCCAAGAAAATCGAGATGGTTCCTTGGATCCGGGGCCGGACGAAGGGGGATCGGTTCCAGTTTAGGCACAACCCTCCGAAGGCAATCGGCACCCCGGGAATTTTCTGACGATTTGTGATTTATGCTAGGTTGGGGCAAAACCCGGGGTTTGCGTTTGCGATCGTGGAACGCGGGATTCACTCGGGTTTCACCCGGAGACTGATTCGTCAGGATGTCTTGGTTGGTGGCGGGTTGGGTGGTTGGATATGATTGGGGTGCTGCAGAAGGAATGATTGGGCCTTGGGCCTTGGAGCAATTGATACCTGATGATCACCATATCTTGGCATGTCATCGAACTACAATCTATGATGAGTATGGTGGTAGATTCTATTCTATACTGCTGAATAGCTTCTTCCATATGCTATCTTGATAATATCAATCGTAGCAAAAATAATTGCCGTCTTAGGGTTTGCCGGTACAGATCAGCTGACCTCGTATAATAAATGTCCCAAGTCAAAATTTGACTTCATTCTATGATGGCAAGGCAGCCAAATTGCAATCATATAAGAAAACCGAGAACTTGATTACACCCTCGAAACATTGTATGCGATATCCTTTGCTCAAGTGATCAAACCACGGATATCATGAAAATCGTCATTATTGGCGCTGGTATAAGTGGCTGTGCCGCCTACCTCTCTCTGCAGAAACATCTCCCCCAGTCGCCAGGAGACACACACAGCTACAAGATCTACGAGGCTTATGACACATCAAGAGATACAACCTTTCGGGAGCGCGCTGATGCCGCCTCAGGCGAAGAAAGCACACGCTCTGCAACTCTCGTTGTGGGGGGCGGCCTGGGCATCGGTCCAAATGGACTAAACGTGCTGAAACGACTCGACGAATCCTTGTTTCGAGATGCTGTGCGCAGCGGATATCCATATTCAAACTTCAAGATTAAAAGTGCTTATGGCTGGACCTTGATGGATGTGGCAGCTACCGCAGATGTGAATGGACAAACAATGAATTCCGTCGCGATGAGTCGCCATTCCATATGGAAAGTCTTGCGAGACCGTGTTCCGGATGATGTGATCGTGAACAAGAAAATAGCACGAGTTGTTCCACGTGGATCCTCCTCCGGAAAACATCTAATTGAGTTCACGGATGGAAGTGAGTCTGTTGAGGCTGATTTAGTGCTTGGTGCCGATGGGTTGAAGTCTACCGTGAAGTGCGCATTATTTGATGCCGAAGCTGGTGGACAAGATCCATATCCCCCGCAATATGAGTAAGCTTCCACCCAGCATAATCGTAACTAGGGAGCTGTATATTGATGCTAAGGACTCATTTAGAGGTTTGACAGGAGTCGGTGGCTTCCATACCGTCACTGAAAGCCTGCGCAAGCACATTCCAAAAGGAACTATGACTATTACGTTTGGTGGTAATGGGTTCTTTGGCTACATGTACTCGTCTAGCGCAATTACAGACGACCATCGAGACTCGCCAAGTCATCTTCCAACCCCAGGCGACACCATCACTTGGTGGTCGACATATGGTATAGACGAATGCCCCGATCCCAAAACCGTTGATAAAGCCGCCATCAATCAGGATCTAAGAACGCGGCATGCGCATTGGAAGGATCCTGTTATTCAAGAGATCATTGCCTCCGTCGAGGTAGAAACCATGTGGCCAACCTGGACAACGCCGGATTTACCAGTGTGGTACAAAGATGGGATTGTATTACTTGGTGACGCGGCTCACGCACTGCCTCCGACTTCAGGTCAGGGGTCGGGACAGGCGTTGGAAGATGTTGAGTCATTCTCACTATTCCTGTCGCATTACCTGAAGAAGGCTTATCAAGTTGGCCAAGTGGAGAGCTCCGAGAAAGAGGCTATTGAGCTCGCTGCAAAGAATCATATGGCTTTGAGGGAACCACATGTGAAGGCTATTTTGGATGAAGCGAGACAGAGACAACAGAGTAAGAAGAACATGAATATTGTGCAGGAATTCATGATGTATCTGATCTTGTATTTGGTTGGTAAGTTGATTCACTGCTGGGTGTTGGCTGTCCTGGTGCTTGCTAATTTCTTCTTTGATTAGGCTGTTTCGCTTCTGCGAATCCTGCGAAAGCAGTTTTGGAGTATAATGTTGCTGATGAAGTGCGAAAGGTACTTTCGGAGGAAGAAACTAATGAAAGCGTGGCATAGTAGTTGTTACAGATGTTTCTGAATGATTTTCCAAGACTGTATAATACAAGATCACTCCACTTTTCGACTCTCCGTTTGGTCTTCCCGCAACCAATTTTGAATTCTTGTGCTCGTTCCACATCGAAACTCGCAATACGCTGCTGCGTATGCTACGTCTGGCTGCTGATCAAGAGAAATATCTAGTTTCAACGCGCGGATCTCTCAAGGGGAATATCGTCATTGGAATCAACAAATTCACTTGGTCAATCTTACTTGTAGACAATGTCTCCGCCTGGCACATTTCATGGCTGGTCACTCACAAAGTATTTAGGTTGTATGACTGATAGTGTAGATCAAGGTCACGGCGCAATGTGAGATATAAACCATTTACAATTGCGCTGGCAGTCCTCACGCCATGGAATTATCGTAGAACCCGAGGACACAACAGTCACTCACCATGTTGAGGCATTTTTCATCGTTGAATCCAGAAATGATCTGATTGTAGGTATGTGATAGACGTTGGCGAAGGCTCATTCCTTCCATTACAAGTAAAGGGAGAATATCCAAAATAGATTGGATGTCTCACCCAGGGGCCATATAGCATCACAAAATCAGAAAGCTACTTAGGGTTCGGGGTCAAGCTGCCGGTATAACTTGAGATGAGGACCTTCTCAGGGTAGGAGACATACTGTAGTTATGGCCCCCAGTCAGAAACGGCTTGGCAGGTCCACTCGCCAAGACTACATGGATTATATCCTGGTAATAAGCACTAGAATTGTCAGCTTAGCTATAAACTTGATTCAAAGAGAGCATTATGTATAAACAACTTTGAGTGGGACTAAATGGTTTGATCATACTCTTTGTACGAATGAAGGTAGATTATGCTGAATATAAATTGTCCACGCACTTGTGGCTTTTCCGCCGAGATCAACGTAATATAAAATTTTAGCCCACGAGAGTCAAGCCGAGAAGATAATCACCAGTGGGGACACTATCTTCAACCTTCTTAAGAATCTGCAGGATCAGACAGACCAAAGCAAGTTGTAGTACGGAAGAGTATTGGGGGTAATTGACTTCACGACTCAATTTGAAATTGCTCTAAAATAATGATAGCCCGGGTGTTAGTGCTTATTCTTCAGGGCACAGTGGGGTAGAATGTTGCGAGGCACATAGCTCTGACTCGTCGGCATTTAGAAACGACAATGTAGATCCTACGTCATTTGCGATGAGATGGGAAAGCATGTATCAAGACTCGAACCCTACACAACTGTAGGCTAAAGTGCGAGTGTTAGACTATGAAGAGCAGAAAGGGCTTTGAGGAGGATACCGTTGTCAGGATCTATACTTGACAAAAGAGATTCTTTGAAGACTTTGGCTAATCTAAGCAGTTTCCGTCCAGGGCAAGCGTTCTAAACATCCAGTAGGAGCCAGTGATCTTTACTCTCAGTCTCATTCGCACGGTCGTGTACAGACGCTTGGCATTTTCAATTCCGTCTTGGATCGGCGATTATATTGTTCACTTCAGTTTTGCAACTGACAGGGTTAGCCAACCTTTCGTTGGATTGCAATGGCTGGATCCATAATTTGGCCCCTACTACTAAGTGGAGTATTCAGCATTTCCCAGCATGATCTCTGTGAGATTGTTTCCCCTCAACGATGGCATTTCGTGGCTGATCTAGTGAGAGCCATGCTAGTTGTTCTGGATAACTGCATTGTTCTTCTCGGGTATCAAACATTCGAGTAAAGCACCAAAGCGCTATGTATAAGAGAATACTGCTTCATTGAAAGTATACACCTGGAGTTTTTCGTATTCGATAGAAGACACAATGTAGTCAGACGTGGACCCAACGATTCCTGCAAACTTTATATCGCTGACGATGTCTCCACAGACTCTTCCATCTTGTGAAGGATCTCCTGATACCATAAGAGAGGAAAAAGGATGCAATCCTCCTGGTATCGACATAGATCGGCAGTACCAGTTGCCACAGCTCTCGACTAAATATAAAAAGGCCCTTGAGAACAAGATCAAGGACAATATCTGTTCACAATCCATTCCATCCACAACATCTCAATCTATACCTCCAAACATGGCTCCTCTACGCACTTCTCTATGCCTCCTAGCAGCTTCCGCTCCCATCTACGCCGAGCACCTCAAGGTCATCTTCTCATCAGGCGACTTTTCCACTATCTCTGGACCAGCCGGCGGCAACACCAACGGTCACTACTCAGGATTCGCCATCGTCAACGACAACGGTGATGCCATTTACGACAATGGGTTCCCAGACGATCACTCGCCTTGTTACAACACCGACGGTGGCCGTACCTTCACCATTGAAGGAGACTGCTGGAGCAGTCCTCGCACTTTCCATTGTGAGGCTGATTTCGGAGGTCACCCTGACAACTGCGAAGTGAAGGATGGCGATGGAAACAGTCTGGGTACTGGAAAGGGACAGACCGATACTACTTTCATTGGTATTTCTATCGGACAGGACGCCAGCTGCGTGATCGAGTTTGATTCCGACGACACTGATGGCGGATGTCCCAAGGATGATGGCAATGGCCCTCTCCACGTTACTTCTGGTTAGAGCTATGAGTAGTATCTCAAGAGAATTTTGGAGGCGTTTACCTAAACACTTTATATGCAACTTGCGTTGTAAATAGGATCTGTTGATGAGGATAATTTGGGACAACCTTATGTCGAATCCATTCCAAGAAAGAAGTTCTTTCCAAATATATTACCAACCTGCCGTGTCACCGAGTAAGACAACAGTACATATATTTGAGATTGGAAACGTAGAAATAGCGAATGACCGTGGTTAATAGACCCTCACCTTGCAAACATTAGTTATCAAAGACTGTACTGGTAGCATGGAGAATGACTTCCAGGTTTGTTTCATGCTTCTGAGGGCATCTGCTCAAATCCTGAAGCCGATAGATGGATACTTGAAGATGTAAGAGTAGAAATCGCTTTCTCAACAGTAGATGAAATACCATCTTGACTCCAATGGACCGGAGTGTAGCCCCATAGGGGTAATTGGCCTTCTATGAAGGGGAAATTGTCATTCAACAAAGTGCCTGGCCCTTCAGATACGGATTATCTACTTTTGAAGATACAGATTGTAGGGGATGATAATGTGCAATGCATTCACTTTTAATTCCCAACCATGCACCAGCCCACAGGCAAAACGAAGAAGAGTATTTACATCCAGAACATGTGCAAAGAAAAGACATATGCAAAGTATCCACTAAGAGATTCCATACGAATAAAAACCAAGAAAAGCAATGACTCCAAACTAAGGAGTAAATTAGTGCTTGCCTTGACGCGCTCGCTTCGCTCTCTCGTAATCGTTTGCCGCACGACCTTCTTCGCTTTGGATCTCGGCAATAAGCTTCCTGTATTTCTTCTCGTACTCGGAATCGCGCTCCTTCTTCTCGCGCAACTTCTCGCGAGCAATGAAGCTGGCATCCTTGCGCAGCTCGCGCATGGCACCCTTCTTCTCGCGCTTGTACTCTTTCTTGAGGCGGTTGGTCTCGGCGCGCTCGCGGTCTGGATCGTAGTGCTTGTCCGGGTTGAAGTTCTCCTCGAATTTCGGAATGGCGGACTTAATTGCCAATGGGCGGTGGTCGTGGAGGAATAAGGGGCGACGGGCGAGGCGAGACTCAGATAGATGGGCGGTAATTTTATCAAGAGAAGACTTGACGGGCAAGACCTTGTTCTTGAAGGCTTGATTAAGGTGTTGGAGGACGGTCTGAGCTGGCGTAAAGATCTCGATGAAAGCGGACTTCTCGGCCCAAATGTCCGACGAGGAACTGAGGAGAGAGGCAAATGTAGCAACAAGTGACATCTTCAGTTCTTCCTCTGCCTTAGGGTCAGTGGGAGCGTTGATGACATCGTTGAATTGTAACTTTCGTGACGCGATTTTCTTAAATGATGTCAAGCGAAGAGACTCTGCGGTCTTTCGTGGAGGGAAAGCTCCAATGTCGGTAGCCACCTGTGTGGGAGAGAGATTGCAAAGAGCGTTCAACACATAGTTGATGAATTCGGGCATGTATCTTTTGGATACAGCCTGGTACTGAACGATCAGACTGGCAGCGAATGCACCACTTGCCAGATCAGTCAAGGTAGTAACATTGCACTGGCCCAAGTAGCGTGCAATGCAGAGATGAGCAGGGGTAGAGACAGCGTGGAAGTGATCTGAGGTAGGGAAGATTGTGGAAATGCCCATCAAGACAACCAGGTCACCAGGGATAAGCTCGAGAGGGCGTTCTTTCGATATCTCGCGAAGACGTGCACGGAAAGCCGTCGCCACGTTGATAGCATGACTTTTGGCCAGAGAATGAATGTGACGAAGAATGTTTTCAATCACGGCAAATGAAGGCTGCTCGGTCTCATCGGCCATATAAGCAACATGCTCTACAAGGATCTCGGAGAATTTGCCGAGCTTGTCCTTGTTGCCAGGCTTAAGACGAGGGTGGTGAAGGGCACGGATGCGCTGGACAATCGTTGGGACATCCTGGCTAGGAACGTTCTTGATAATCTCAAGAAATTCGTCATGATCAGCCGGGCAGGGGTATGTGAAGGCCAGTTTTCCACTGGCGGATTGACTGATTCCAACGGCTGTCTCTGCGGTCGATGTTGGGAGAGTCATTCCGTTGATGAGCTCATCTTCCTGCTCAGGCACATCGGGCTCTTCGTCTTCTGAGAGCTCTTCCTCCTCCATATCACTGCCGTCCAAAGAAAGACTGACATTTGACCTCGTCTCGACAAGGTCGTCGTCGATGATAAAGTCATCCTCATCCTCAACGCCCATTTCGGCGCGCGGCTGCTGGGAGGAAGTGGGCAGACCAAAAGCCATAGCGTCATCTTCTTCTTCCTCTGACTCGTCGCCTGCGAAGAAGGAATCTTTATCATCATCTTCCTCTTCATCATCGCTGACCTTCTCTCCGCGCATTCGCTTGACTCTGTCTTCCTCCAGTTTCTTCAATCGTTGAGCTTCCTCCTCGGCCTTCTCTTCCTCAGTCTTCGTACGATCAGTAGGCGCTGATCGTTTGTCAAAGGTAAATTGCTTAAGCCGTTGATCGTATTCCTTCTCCGCGTCCTTCTTCTCCGGTTCTTGCATCATTGCTGCACGCTCTGGGTTCATATCTGCCAAATCCTGCTTGGCGGGTTCTTGTTGTTTAGGTGGAGCTTTCATGCCGCGCAAAGCATCGAAGAGGTCGGGAAGTTCCTTGTCCAATTCGTCTCGTAGATCGTCATCATCCTCCTTAGCTTGTTGTCGCTCGTGCTTGTGAAATTTGGACTTGGCAATAACCTCCTTCATGACCTCGGCCTTGGACTTCTTGCGTTCAGGCTGGTCTTCGCCTTCGCCTTCGGCACCATAATCAATGAAATCTTCGTCCTCGCCATCTTCGGCGGGAACTCGTTTCCGTTTCCTCGATCCTTCGTCATCGGATTCGTCGCCATCAAGGCCGTCAGCATCGAAATCGTCGAGATTTTTCCCATCGAGTGTCAAAGACTGGCCCATATGGGTAAGTTGAAACTCGTCCTCCTCGTCTTCAAGGTTGAACATCGATTCCTTGCGCATCTTCTTCTGGCTTTCTCTGGCGAATCGTTCGGCGGCTCGCTCTTCGGGGGTCATGGTAGGATCATTTTCACCAAATCGGCGATCAACAAGTCCACCAACTTTGCTACGGCCCTTCATCTCTTCCAATAGCGTGGCACGGCGCTGTTTATGATAGTCAGCTTGAGAATTCCCCAGTCAAGATAGTCTCCAGACATGAAACCTACCCTTTCCTCTCCCAAGGACTTGGTGACACCAGGGCGAAACCCCTTCGCAGCTGTTGAACCTCCATCCCGAGTTGTCGATTCAAACTTGCTTCTATTGCTGGGAGCTTTGATCTCGAAAGGGTTGAACCGATCTCGAATTGCTTGTAAAGCGGCATTGCGCTGGTTCCGATTTTGCGCCGCGGCACCAGTCTTCGCATTTTGGCGCTTTTGCTTCTTGGACTGCTGGGGACCAATTACCCCACTGTCCCTCAGCGAAGCCTTCAACTGCTTCAATTGTGAAGGAGGCATTGTTGATTGACAGGACTTTGCGGAGTGGTTGCTTTCTTTTTTTTCGTTGCTTGAAATTCAGAAAAAAAACGCGGATCCACTCGAGGCGGTGAGGGTGATTCTGCCGATCATATAGTGTCTCTCCGCATCTCCAAATGTTCAATCCACCCACATCATGGCGCCTTTCTCCGGGGACGGTGTACTATGGCTTTGCCTTGGTGAGGGTATCTTAGAATGATTGTGGGAGCTTGGAACTAACTAGACTAGGCATATCACTCTTCTTTGCCGTTCGTGGCATCGCTACGGACCTACGTCAAGTCGTTGATCTGACCGAGATCAAACATGTCGAACGAGAAGATAAGATTATTAGCGAGGGAACTGAAGAGGGTTAGTTGCAAATGAGCAAGCACACTCCAAAAGAATGATAGTATCTGACATGCTTCTAGTTCTCAAACTTGACACCCTCTTGAAGCTCTCCGAGAGCACGAGCCATGACCTCCGAGCCGCGTATGATAGCTCCATCTGAAGCCATGTTCGCCGACTAACCTTGCATAGGGCCCTGCGTATTATTTCAGAGCGATCAACAAAGGGTGCGACGCGCGATCTGTTATTAGAGGATGTTTCCTCGACAGATAAAGTCCGACAAGGCAGGGCATTAACTGCTCTTCACTTTCTGGTCTGGAACAGAGCATGTGAGTTTGTTCATAGTCCGTTGATCATAGTATCCGACATTGACTATCAATAGTATCTCGAACTTCAGTTTGCACAAGACTCCGCGATATCCAAACCTATACAGCCCTAATAAATTGTCTATGCAATTTCTTGGACGAACATACTGAGCAAACGTCTACCTCGAACTCACCTATCGCCCCTAAGCTCAGACCCGTGGGTGAAAAGAAGGCCCTTACCATCTTAAACATTATACTGCCAGAGAATGTTCCTGCCGCTCTTGAGGCCGGACTTGTCAGTCGCTGGCTCTGCAAATACCCATTTCCCTGCGCCCTGGCCGATCCTTCTCGCAAACAGGACACGGCTATCCTGATGAAAGCATGGTGGTCAGATGATGCAGTTATGAGTTCTATATTCGGAACATTGACCTCACATCCGGACGGCATCAAGCAACTCCGCAAACATGGCCTTATGGGTAGTATGATAGAGGAGAATGACCAAGATGACGATGACGACGATGCGGACAGCGACGTGTGGATGGTAGACGGGGAAGACACAGCTGGGACGTATCTCGAAAATTCTCCAAGAAGGCTCCGTGAAGGCAATGCCGAAGAACAGGCACTTCGACGGCGGCGGAGAGAAGCAATGGTATTGAGTGAAGGGGGGCGGCCACTTGGCAGGGACGATATCATTCAGAGGCCAATTCAGGAATGATGTCCAAAAAGGTTACTTTATTTCTCAGCTAAAACAAGTCTGAATGTACAGACAAGGGGCTTTCTTCTGTGAACCCCGACTGCATGTCTATGATACCCCAATCCCAGAACGGGAAAATGATTGATGAATGTTCTAAATTTCCATTATAACTAGTGTGGTGTTGGTACACAATTAAAATGTTCCAGATTATAACCCTAACCACGCTGACTTGGCCAAATGGTCAGTCTTCTTGCGACTATTCTTGACCATTCCAAACATCTTCAAGTCAGACAGGGCACTGTAGAATAAGGCCATGACAATACGATCATCACATTTCTTGCCTTGTTCGCTCTCGAATACAGCATAGAAGGCCTGCCACAAATCATGTACGTTGACCAGCGCACCGGATTCCAAATAAAGCTGGTATAGAATAGCAGCGGCAGGCTGCTTAGCAGATATTCTGGTCTGTTTTTGATCATTGTCAGACGAGGAAATCAAGTAGTCGAATGGACTCGCCATTGCACGCTCTATGGCAAAGCGTGGACGAGGCGCAAAGTTTTCCTTGAGTGGATTGCGCAGATCAAACAGAAATGCTTCGTGCATGAACAATTTTTGTGGTCGAATGAGGGTTTCCACGATATGCTCTTGTAATGCGGCAACGAGTCGGTCGATAATCTTTGTATATTCGACATCCTGTTCAGAAAGATTCGCCTTGCCCTTGCTTAGCTGAATGCGCTGTTGAACAACCGTGGTCTTCGTTATGGAGCTGTTAATGTTATATTCGCTCCGTAGAGGCTCTGAGTCGGGTCTCGTTTCAAGGAGTGTGCTGAAGTCCGCTTTGATATCTGCAAGAACAGAATCCTGAGATAATGAGACAGGAAGAATCTTGAGAACGCCCTCGAGCTTTGTAGAATCCATAGCTCTGACAGTAGCTAACATGTCGTCAATGAGTTGTGACTCATTCAATTCTCCGGATAGAGCGCGGACCGAGAGATCTGACACAGTCGTCTTCTTCATGGCCTGAGTATGCTGCAGGCAAGTATGAATGAGAAGCACAGCCTGGAAGATATCTCGCATTTTTTGCTGACCAACGTCCAGGTGGTTTAGGGCCTCTTCAAGCAAGTGATGATCATTTTCAAGCAAATTTCGAACTTCTATTGGCGAGCCAGCTTCAACTAGATCTTCACAATACCTGCCGTATTTGTTAACCAGGAATCTTCACAGTCCTCTATGGAAGAATTTGCATACATTCGGAAAGATGGCAAGTTTCTGATAGCCTCCATAAATCGGCCCTGGAGCGCCTCCGGTGGTGTAGATTCCCCGAGCAGTACGGAGAGAGGGTTGGCGAAGAAGTGTGACATACATGCATACTATAACTTATTAGAAACTCATGTGAAATTAATATCTTGTAATGGGTTTTCATACTTTCACCATGCGGCTGAACGCTTCTGGGGTCTGGAAAAAGTCGCTTGCCCTTTCGAAAAGGGTGCTAGTAACATTACGACCGATCCACAGCTTTCCGTTGGGATCGGTTTGGAGTGCTTCATAAATGCGGTCGACACAGTTACCTGCATCTTGAACTTCAAAATGCTTTCCCTGGAGCATCGAGACACATGATCGAGGAAGCCGACCTTCGAAAAGTTCAACAGATGTCGAGATACCAAGTAGAACAGTGAATGGAATACGATCAAGCCACGACCTGAGAATGAATTAGTATGAGGGCCAAGTCATCTTCAAGATAATTCTCACTGAAATAGTGACAACAAATCTGTCAATAGCGCTGGGTCAAAGGCCTCGCTATCACGTAGAGCAAGAACTAGCTTCTTCGTCCCCTTCCTTTGGACATAATCATTCAGCAAATCCAGATCATATCCGAGTAGTCGAGGCCCCTTGTGCTCTGTTAGTCTGGATCCATAATGATAATGATGATCAGTGTTCAAAGACATACAGCACGGTCTGTGAGAAACTTCTGATATCCATCATTGCCTTCCGTGTTCATTACCGCCAGTCGAATGATATTCTTCAGCGAAGACTTCAAATTAGGTGCGTCGCCCGACTCCAATACCACCACACCACCTTCGCCGCTCGATGTCAATTGCTCGTTGAGACGAGAGAGCAGTCGACTAAGAGACGAGACATTGGAGCCTACAGTCACGAGAGCTGTGGGTATACATCCATTGCACCTGCATATACACGGTTAGACTGTGGGCAGAATTTCCAGCAACAATGGGACGTACGTTTCTGGGGATGTTTCTCTCACAAAAGACAGCACGTCTTTGAGAACCCCCGCGTCCACATCTTCTAGAATTCCCTATACGTCAAATATCAATAGGACGCTCCTGAAAGCTTTGTCACGAATCCCCGCACCTGGATCTTTTGTTCTTGTTGCGTCCACAGTTGCTTGTATGTCTTCAGACGTTGTTGCACAGCTTCGGCACTCTCCTCCCCGTTCAGCAAAGGAACAAAATGTTGCGAGTTGGGTTTGGAATCTTTAGCACTGGCCGAGGAGACTTTGCGACGTTTATTCGGGGGTTCGTTGGCGGATTTCCCGGATTTTGCAGGATGGTAAATGTAAACGCCCTTATTTAGTAGCACATTAGCCTTGTTTTCCAATAGTTTGATAAGGATCCAAGACCTACCTGATATTGAGACCTGTCTCGAGACAAGTCTAGAGCTTCTTCCAATCCGTTTGGATCCATTGTTGAACGTAATTCACTTGAAGCGCGTCGAGGGATGAAGTTGACGAAGGCGCAACTTCGCGGAGGGCGGAAGACGCTAAACCCAAACAGGGGAAATCGAACGGAAGTCGTTGCGGCGAACTTCCAACGACTCTTCAACATCAACCACCTCCATGATCGATTAAGTCCATATGCTCCGCCAGTTTGTTCGAGGAGCTCGGTGGTATAATGTGGCTTGCAGCCCATCGATTCCCCGGCGCCCCTTCTCCGCCGTAACTGCACGCCGTCTCGACTTTGGCGGGCCAAACGATAAAGTAACCTTTTACGAACAAGATGGCAATCGACGACGTGAAGTTGACCCAGAGGCTGAAGATAATGAGGAGCGAGAGGAGGTTGAGCAGGAGCTGGCTAAACTCGAGGAAGAGCTCAAGGAGCTAGAAAGAGGACCCTTCGACCCCGACAGTGCTTTCATTCGAGGCTTGCCGGAGAATGACCGAAAAATTGCCCTGGAGGCTCTACGCAAATACGAAGAGGAGCACGGCCCGGCAGCGCCGCAGCCGTCATTGAAGGATGTATTCGATGGAGAATTGGATGATATGCTGAAGGAAGAATTTCACGGTTTGGCTCTGGAGCAAGAGAACTGGCAAGATGGTGCTAGGCAGCGTCGTAAAATAGCTAGCAAAAGGTCCACAGAGACAAAACTTGCGGGCTCGGACTCCCATCCCTACGCTATTCGATTGAGGGACTCGCTAAAGCGATATACTGCAAATACATCCGACGAGCATGCCAGGCAAGAAGTATGGAAATGCTACCGCCGATGTAAGCAGGCCATTCCGGACTTTCTTGATGGCCTCCCAGCGGAAGCTATGGAATCCATATGGGAATCCCAAGCTACAGATAAATCCGCGAAATCCGCACGATCTACACATTTACAGACCCTCGTCCAGGACGCAAGCACTATTGGCAGACCCCTCTCAACACCTCAGATTCTATCTTACATCAAAGTGCTGGATGATGGCGGTGACACTGGGAAAGCATTGGAACAATGGGAGGCTTACCAAACTGCTTTGTCGCAAAAAAAGGAAGATTTGGAAGAGTACTGGATGCTCGGAGTACGGCTGTTCGCAGCTGAAAACAACCCTCAACGAGCACAGGATATCGCACTAGCTTTCCTGTCCAATGACAATACTCGTCAGCCACGAGTGCTGATACCAGTCATTATCGCCTGGGGAAAATCTTCCGAGAAAGAAGCTGAAGTCAAGGCATGGGCTTTGTATCTACAGCTGAAAACATTCCTGGGTCCAGATATGACTATGGAAGACTATGATAAAGTCAGCATCGGTCTTCTTACTGCTGGTCGGTTAGATACCGCTGTGGCTATCTTCAAGGATATGATGGTTACAGGTCAAGATCCAGCCAATGATTCCACTGCTTTGTATAAAGCAGCTCTAGGGTTAGCCGGTAATCTCCACGCCTCGAGCATTGACGAGAAAGCGGTCAACAAGGTCTCTCTTTCGGCGCTGAAACTACTACCTCGTCGTTTTCAGAATCGATTCTTCTATGCAAGCTGGATGAAGAAGCTTATTGGAATGGGCCAAGTCGACTCGGCCGCACTTGTCATCGAGCTCATGTACGAGCGTGGAATCAGACCAGATACCAAGCACCTGAACGGAGTAATGGCTGGTTGGCTGCGCGAAGGCAATGCCGCCGCACGAGATAAGGCTGAGCGTCTGGGCTGGGCGATGATCCAACATCGTGTCGACAGTGTTTGGGAACGCTTCCAGCCATCTCAACCGTCCCCTCAGCTTGAAACAAATCAGATATCGGTCGATCCAAGTCGGATACCCAAGTTCCTCAGGCGTGAAGTTCCGTCTGCCAATATCGAGACCTTTTCAATTCTTCTTCTTCACTACACCCGTCGCGGCGACGATGACATGGTCAAATATCTGATGAAATGTCTCGCAGACGCTCAGATTCAACCAAACTCATATTTCATGAATCACCTTCTATACGCAGAACTACGTAAACAAGATATCAAATCCCTCTGGACGAAATTCCAGAAGATGTCCGTCAGCGTCCATCCCGATCTCGAAACATACGCCTGTCTTTGGGACTGTGCAAAGATTCAATATGACCGCGGACGCACAGCGTTTGATGCTGGATTCCCATCCGCACGTCAGCTATATGCCAACATGATACAGTGGTATTCTCAGATGCCTTCGCGTGGCAAACAAGAAGTCCTATCCCAGTTCTCGAAGGATCTGTATGACCAAATCGTGCGCTGCTTCTGTCTATCTAAAGACGTCGCCGGTACAGTTGTTGCTTTACATTCTCTACGGATATTATTCGGTTACGCACCTGACGACACAACTGCTCGCTTGATAATATTGCAAGTTGCTCGAATCGCCAGCGTACCAGCTGATACACCAAAGAGACGTCTCCGTCGATTATCCTCAACTCCCCGAAGTAAAGAGAATATCAATCAAGTTACTCGCTTACTTGAAATGCTTGGTGATCGCAAATCCCTAGCTTTAAGCACCCAAGGTTTGAGCGTCGACCAGCTTGATCCCCACGAGAAACAACAGTATCAACTTGAGATCATGGCCAGCTTGCTACGCATTGTGTTGAGCCGTGCAGATAATCTTGACCCTGCTCGAGTAGAAAAGAAACTGCTTGCAGCTGCAGTGGAGATGCAAGTTGAAGGAATCGATCTTGGTCCACCTTTAGGCGTGGATGACAGCAAGCTTCTCTGAATATCGTGATTCGACAAGGTTGTTTAACTGCATAGACCGGCGTTGCTTGGCTTATTCTCGTGCCTCATAGACAGGCCTGTATATTACTTGTCGAACATCTTAATGGAATGGACAATTTCCTCTCCACCCATCATACGTTACTTCTCTCCTTCAACAGATTCATAATAGATGAATGCCTACAAAGGCTTGTTTCATAATCCCAGACCTTCAGCCATACGATGCAATCCTATATAGCTGATTCAGACTTCAAGCTTAACCAAAACAAAGTATTTCTATATGAAATTGCATATTGACTAAGGCAAGCCAAAGAACTAAAAATACAAGTTCACAACCTATTTCTTTCCCTTGCCCTTTTTCTTCTTTCCACCTCCACCACCACCAGGTGAAGTCTGGTTATTTCCTGATGGATCCGCCTCAACCAACACTGCATCATCATCACTACCCTGTACCGAAGCCACTGACTTGGCGGGTGTGGTAGGCTCAGAACTCTTAGCGGCGGGGGTCTGTTGTGACGAAGTATCATCCTCATTCAATTCCTTCATAAAACCCTCCTTCACACTGGCGCGCTTCTTTTCCCACCAAACACGTTCCTCGGCAAGTTTATCTTCATGCTCCTTGATTCTTTGACGGTAGATATCATTATTCAGCATCTCGTTGGCAGATTGGAAGATAGTCTGGCCCCAGTTCGGAGCGTAAGCATTTGCCTATAGAAAAGTATATCAGTTAGTAATGGAAATTCTTTCGCGTAGACATTCCGTCAAGTCGATATAAAAATTCCAGTAACTCTTGCAACCGGAAATTCCCAGTACACGGGGTAGAACAGAAATGGATAGAAAGATACCTCAGAAACAACATCGCGTACTTCCTCCTCCATCTCCTTCTCAGCACGCATAAATCGCTGCCACAGATCATCGCCAACACTTCCACGTTGCAGTAGTACCGAAAGAGCCTGTTTTTGGCTACGAAGCGCCATAACACGACGAATATCCTCCGTCGCGCGACGCAGAAGCGCAGCTTTCAGGACCGACTCGGGGACATTGGGGGTCTTTTTCTCAGATTGGGAGGGTTCGAGATGTAAGAGCGAGAAATAAATATCACGTTGAAGGTGTGCAGGGAACCAAGGTGCCAATGAAGCGGCTTTTTCTAAAAACAAAGACGAAAAGAGGAGAGTTAGTTTGTGACACTTTGCGAGGGGGCACGAATGCTTCCCAGAGGAAATCTAGGTTCGCGTGGTCTTGGGGGTCCATCGAGTGGTTACGTACGGGCCTTGCGCTTGCGGTATAGAGAGGAGAATGTTGCGAGAGATCCGATTAAGACGCCTAAGTAGGCCAGGGGCACGGCGAGACTGAGCCAGTTCACCATATTTGCGGTGCGGGCGTGGGAAATGTGCGGCGGAGAGAGGTGATTCTATGAGGACGGGGTTGTTGAGGAGTCGAAGGAAGAATATCAAGTATTTCAATCTCTAATCATGGTCAGAAAGAAAGAGAGAGAGAGTATTCAGGAGTGGCCTCAATAGCGCAAAGTGGTGGTGTTGGAGGAATGAAAGAAGGGACTCGGAAACAAGCAGCAAAGGCCAGGTGTTTAGTGGGTCGACGTCACATGCCCACGCGAAGTATACAGCAAAGTTGGTCTTACTGTATAGCAGGACATTATCCATTTTATAGCTTCGAAGATGGCAATGATCTAGTTTAATTCATACGATGAATTACGGGTTAACTGGAGATTAGGTTTAGATCCCATTTTTGATTCTTCTTCAGATGTACGTAGTTGTGACCCTCCACGGTCCTCCATTTCGCTTGGAATAATTCTCACACTGGTCATTGGAAATACAGAAAAAGAAAAAGGGGAAAGACAGAAAAGAAAGAAAAGAAAAGGAATCCGGCATGGTAGACAATTATTCATCGCATAAAAAAAGCGCCAGACCTAGACATAATGATAAGTGTAGCAGAGACAGATGTATGAACAGGGAGGGAAAGTGCAAGGACAATGAGAAAAGGGTATACAGGAATCATAACAACTATTCATACTGCTGATCAGCCAGCTGCTGTCTGGTATGATAGCTAATTGGGCCGATCTCCTGCATGAGCTGCATATCCTCCAGTGTCGCATTGAAAGTTTCAGTGATACCTCTGGCAACCAGAGTCCGATTCCACTCTCCACGCATGCGCCACACATAGTCCATCAAAGAAGTGCTGACCTGCTCAAGCTGTTCGACAGAGCATCCACTAGTTTGCTGAGTCAACTGAGTATGCAAGTGCTCAATGTATTCATGGTCTATAATGAGCTCGGGAGTGGGTTCATTGTTCAATATGGAGTGCAAGCTGGCAGATGCATGAGCTGCGGGCTTGTCGGATTCGTCGAACAGAGGAGGTTGAGGCCTCGGTTGGGACTGCGAATGACTTCCATTCAAGCCAACATGGGACAAGGCTTGAGAGTCTCGAGGGAGCGGAGAGGGCTGACTGCTATCTCCTTGCTGGGTATCAGGCAGCTGCTCCTCGTGAGAGATGCGATCGGGATACCATGTAAGGTCGGGATGATCGTGCCGAGAGACCTGTGGACTCTGTGTTTGATATTGCGGGTTGGAGTTTTGCTCAGAAGACTTCTTGTCAGAGGTTGTCTGGGTAGTGGAGGCTTCATTGGTGTAGTCAGCTGGCTGAGAGCCAGGAGCCATGGGGGTCATAGGCCCCTTTTGGGAGAAACTTGAAAGACCAGACTCTCTTCGAAGTTGCTGTGATGGCGCAGTATGCGAGTAGGCAGGCTTTGGCTGCGCAGAGGGCCCGAAAGAACTATGCTGTGTGTCCTTGCTGCCGGAGTGATCCTCTGAGTTAGTCATGTAAACATCGCCGTCGCCGTCACCGCCATCGTGGTTGGTGCTATTGCTTTGATCATGAGGACCGGAATCGTTCAAATCCGAGCCGCCACCATGGTAATTTCCATTGGCAAAGCTCACGTTTGAGAGCTTGGTAGGCGTGACTGGGCGCGCGTCGAATCCTGACAAGGCCTTTGATTCAACAGCTCCAATGTGCCCGTTCGAAGAGACAGGCCGCGAGGCTGCCTCTGCCTTCTCTTCCTCTTCAGCGGCAAGTCTCGCACGTTCAGCCGCCTCCTTCTCGCGAGTCAATTCTCGCAGATAAACATTCTCGCACTCGGCCATGAGAGCAGGCTCCGCCTGTTCAATGGTGGAAATATCCACCTCGACATTGGACAGAAGTTCATTCGCACGTAACAATCGTTCTTGGTCACCCAATTGACGTGCATCTTTGGCAATTCGCTTGATATCCGCCAAGAAATCACTTGGGCGTTTGTAATATCCATTAGACAACCGCTTCTCAATCGTTACAATCTCCATATTGTAAAAGAATTTTCCAGATACAGTCTCACGAAGACCTGGTACACCGTGCTTATCATAATCCTTCTCGAAAGGTCGGAAATTGTACGGGTCTTCAGCAACATCACTGGTGACAATATTAGGGTCGGCTTCTTCCCATAAATACCGAATCTGTGCTTCATCGATAACACCTGCCCGGAATCGCTTATATTTCTTGATCTGGTCCATGATCGGCTGAATTCGGATCTTCAGAAGGTTGAGAGTTTGGCGATCCTTCTTTTTCTGCGCCTTGATCTGTTCCTTCGTCATCTGTGATTCAGGAGTTGGAGGTGGCGGAGGTGCAACTTCAAGCTCCTCGAGGGTCCGGAGCTTGCGATTTTCAGGGTCGGGGAATTCCGCAGGAGGAGTTTTGACATATTCGATCAATTTACCAAAGAACTCATGTCGAGCGGCGTAGTCAGGAGCCTTTAGAGAGAACAAATTCTTCTTGGAGAAGCCAAAGAGTTGCTTAAGCAGATTATCATCCTCTTCCTCTTCGGCCGCTTCAAGAACGCCAAGTAGCAGGACTGGGTCAGAGGGCGGTATTGAGCGGAGCAGTCCCATGAATGTAGATAGTACAGCAGTCCCGACTGTTTCAGACCAGGTATGAATATTTGGAATGTAAATTACACTCGGCTTGTGTCGCTTCACTTCGGAGAAAAGTTGGATGACCGTAGCCTCTGGCGACCTAGTCGAGTCGCTGAGAAGGGTTGGAAGGTCGAATGCCTGAACATGCAGGCCCTCAAAGTGATGCAGGAGGGCAGCAGCAAGATATTGCTGGCCCATCCCGTAAGGGCCACGAAGGAGTAAGCGCGGTCTGAAAACACGCGAACGATCGAACTCCTGCATCATCTGCTCTCGTCGGAATCCGTTGCCATCATCTGGTTCTTCATACTGAGCTTCCTCAAGAGCAGTGAGTCTCTTTCTTTGTGGCAGAATTTCGGACAGCGAAGTTTCAACCTCGGCCAATGCCAGACGAAGGAGGGGCTCCACGTTCTGAGGCAATGCAGTTGCGCCTGAGGAAGTTGATCTTTCGGAAGAGGGGACCATCTTCTTGACTGCCAGCATGAAATCCTTCGGGATGACATCAATCTTCTTCGGGTCAATGATGAGCTTTCTGTCCGATTTATAGATCTGGGGGTAACGTCGCTGCACAGCGTTGAGAGCAGCTTCAGTGCAGAGAGCACGCAAGTCAGCACCACCGTAGCCCTTGGTGATCTTAGCCAGCTCATCCTTGGTATCACTCGGGAGCGCAGGGTCCCAGCCCTTGGTATGAATGTCTAGGATCGCACGTCTACCTTCAATGTTTGGAAGTGGGAAGTAGAACTCGCGGTCAAACCGACCAGGGCGGCGAAGGGCAGGATCGACAGAGTCAGGCCGGTTAGTCGCACCAATAACGACAACTTGACCACGGCCATCCATACCATCCATCAGCGCCAATAAGGTGGAGACAATCGACGCATGGATTTGTTCCTGTTTACTTGAACGCACAGGCGCCAATCCTAAGCCGAATCTATTAGTAAAGAAGCTTGAAAGCTAGGTTATAAGACATAGTACTCACCATCAATTTCATCGAAGAAGATGATACTAGGCTGCGTCTTCCGGGCTTCTTCGAAAAGAAGGCGAAGCTGGCGTTCAGCTTCACCAACCCATTTGCTCAAAGCATCTGCACCTTTCCTCATATAGAATGTAACCTTGCGGCCTTCAGAGCTGACACTGTTCGCTAAAGCCCGTGCCAAAAGTGTTTTACCGGTACCAGGAGGTCCATGGAATAAAACACCTCTGGGAGGAACGATATGAAACCTTTGGAAGACTTCCGGGTACATCAACGGAAGGGAGACCATCTCTTTCAACTGATCAATATGTCCTTGTAAGCCACCAACACTGTCGAAGTTGACGTTCATATCAACACCAAGCGGGTCAGCATCTGCCAATGCTTGTCTGTCCTTGACTTTGCCAAAGTTGGCCGGGGTACCAGATGTATTCTGGGCTGCGTCACCCGAATGGGCCTGGGGTACGAGACCACCAGCAGCCAGCCCAGGACCCTTGGGGTGGTGAGGCTGAGGGAGTTCGTCATCACTACTGTCGCTCTCCACGCCTCCAGTCGCAGCAGGGGCTCCAGGAGGAGCAAGAATTGCTGAGGGCCCACCACCACCAAAAGGGCCATATGTTGGGAACAATGTTCGTTGCCAGCCTCCACCGCCACCACCACGCCCACGGCGAGATGGAGACTCGGTGACGAGATCATTTTCGGCATCATCAGCAGTCAGAAGCAGATCAGGCCGTATAATGCGATAGTCGACATCCTTACGGCTCCGGCGAGGCTTTTCATATATTATTTCTTGCGCCATACGACGCCGGGGACGACCACCTCGTAGATCTTGCAATTCTTCGGCAAGCTCCTCTGCGACCTCGGATTGGGCCCGTGAAGGTCGTTTGCGCAAACCGGCGCGTCGCCCAGCGGTACTGTCTTCTTCTTCTTCATCACGGGCTTGGCTAGCCTTTCGAGGAGATGATTTGGCAGATTCTGAATTCTCAGAGTCGTCGTCGTTAGAAGCCTCTTCGTCTGGTTCAAAGTCACTTTCGTCATTTTTACGCTGTGGAGAAGGCTTCTTGCGGCCGGAACGACGCCGTTGGGGTTCATCATTCTCGTGATCCTCTTCTTGAGTTGGTTGATTCCGGGTTGGCCTGCTTCGTCGCCGTGTGGTCGGTCCTTCATCATCCTCATTCTCATCTTCATCATTTTCGACCTTCTCGTCGCCATTTTCAGATTCTGGGACGACACCATCGTCATTGGCCATATCGACATCGCCCTGGTTATTCTCGGTATTGTTGGCAGCCGACGTATCACCTTCCACAAAGCTCTGAGGTGCACTTTCCATGACTTCCAAGGTAGTCTCCATGACCTCGCTCAAGGCTGCTGGTTGCTTTGATGAGCGACGACTCCGCGAATTTCGACGTGAAGATTCAACCTCTGGGCTCAGAATCCCTTGTCTGACAGTCTCCATATGACGTCCAGAGTTGGTCAAGGCATAAATATCTTCGGAAGCACCACGGGTACGGCGGGTAGTTCGTCGACCAGGCATGAATTGCGGTTGTTGAAGAATCTCAGGGTTTAACTTCAGAGTGACGATTGCGCTTTTCTTGGGAGATGCATGATCATCTTCTTCGTCCGCGTCAGCATCGACATCAGCGTCAGCGTCGGCGTCGGCATCCTCATCCTCATCCTCTATTGGCTCCTCTTCGTCTGAGGGCTCCTCATACATCGGACGAGATTGCGTAGTTCTTCGACGTGCTGTGCCTCGAGCATTTCGCGGAACATTTGGATCATCTGATTCTGGCTCTGATTCATCGAATGATAGATCCTCTTCACTCAAATCAATGCCATCGGAGACAATGTCTGAACCACGACGTCGACGTTTCTTGGCGGGACCGGGTTTCTTTCTAGGGCTGGATTTCGATTTTCTTGGGGCAGGGGAGTCGCTGTAATCTTCATCGTTAGAATCGGATTTGTTGGCGAGCTCCTCGAGAGTGCGCTTGCCGCCGCGCATTATGGGCGTTGGGAACGGATGACGGTATCTCGCTGGAGGATATTCAGGTTAGCTAAGGATCGAGATAGCCGCAATATAGTCAAAGCAGAAGATAGACCGATTGAAAATGGGCCAAAATTCGATGATCTTGTCGAGAGTCGGGTTCATCGCGATAGAAAGAAACAGAACGGGGGAGCTTACAAGGTACAAAGCGGCCCCTACGAGGATGAAAGAAAGACTGGGTTAAGGTGCGCGCAACTCAAACCAAAGACTTCGGTCAGAGACAGCCCATCCGTTTCGGGACAATTGCTGATCGACTAGTCGGGGTTGGCAACAGGAGCGATGGTGAGGCGCAACCGGGAGCAACTCGGTGGAGATCTCACGGACTCAGCTTTGACGCGTCCAAAATGAGGGTGTCTATACAAAGCAAAGCCACCAGAAAAGGAATGCAATGCAGGATATGACGGATTGTAGGGCAGCTGGAAATCAGGCCCATCTATCTCAATCAACACGAGCAGTGAGGTGACCCAGGGCGGAAAGGACTCGCGCAGCGTAATCTCGGTGCCCACCAGCCACAGTGTGGCTCGTGGCTGAGTCAGTCAGCACGGGCCACTCGGCCATCCTCAGCGAAGACGTTCGGCTTCACCCTACTGGAAAAAGGACCAAGTTCAACCCCCCATAAACCATTGTTGAGGGGCTTGTTGGAGCTCATCAATCACCTGAAATAATCATCACTGGTACAGTAGAGGTAAAACACGGCGCCTCGGCCTCTGGAGGCGCTGGGGAGGCCGGGGGACCATGACGGCGAAAGGTGGTGTCAGAGGACAGTTAGGGACTTCAAGAGACACTGACGGACACTTTCTTACATTTGGGTTGTGGCTCCTTCCTATGCTTGTCCGCCAGAATTCAACCGGACCTGATATCATGTGACTGCTGACTCATCTGTAGATCGCAGGTGTGGCTAGTGCGGACAAGGATACAGAGCTGCAGAAGATCAATTCAAAAGTCTAGAATAAACTTTTCGGTTAAGTAAAAAGAGTGATTTTTCTTTTACTCAACACGATCAAATGTGGTAATGTGCTTAGAGTTACCACGAGAGTATATAGACTAGTCATTCCAAAGAACATCGGAGTGTTGGTGGACTGCCGTGGCCAGGCCGGGGAAGTATATACACCTGCCTCAAGATACAACCACTATATCACCATCAATACCCTTGTTTGTGCTCGACCCGAACTTTCCCATTGAATATCATTCCATAAGAAACCATAATGAGGCCATTGTCTCATAGGGGACCAAGTGATATTTAATTGCACATTCTATCCCTTTGTGAAATCTAAATTGAAGTCATCTCACAGCGGCCCGCCAAGACACGCGCATCCAAACCACGCTAAACCCCAATCGGCACATCCGCGCTTCCCCAAACCCCCGGCCAGCAACACCTTCAGACAATTTCACAATACATCATATATCGACACAGAAGATGTTCTTCCGACAATCAGCCCAAAAATTAGTCCCTGCATCCCGTCTCGGGCTTGGGATAGCCACTCGGGCGCCGGGACAGCGCCTCCTTTCTTCAACGCCGTTACTGCGCAACTCCGAAAAGCCCAGTGCGTACCGGGAGACGGTAAGGATCTGTCCAAGAAAGACACCCCTCTAATCTTGATGCTATCCATGCATCTTCCCTTGAGTGTGAGTATCAGACTGACGGGTTTTCAGATATCCAAATACAAGACCTTCACCGGCCCCTTCGGCAAGGTCTTCCTTGGGGCTGTGCTTACCTACCAGATCATCTATTGGTGCTGGTTGAAGCTTGAGATGGATGAGTCAAAACTCGAGAAGAACGGTAGGCTTTGGATTCATTCCGATTTTACACATAGTCAAAACGCTGATGGTCTCTAAGAAGAAGTTGCTGGCCTTGAGAAAAAGGCCCGTGATCTGGCTGCCGCGCAAAAATGAATGGCAGCAACAGACCTATGAACACATGTACATTATTCTCTGAATATTCATTTTGGAGCGTTTTTCTCAAAATATACATCTCGATTTTATTTATTTATCTTCGTCACATTACTGGTAGTCAAGTCCATCATTCGATTTTCGGATTGTTCGCGTTTACGTGTTTTACCCGTGACCACTGAGTTTTACAGCCTTGATTTCTCACTGACTAACACCAATGGGTTACTTGTATCCTCCTACTCGTAATCAAATAGGTACAAAAATTCCTATTGGGCACGATATCATGAACAATACCTTCCCCAAATACGTCAAGGTCATCGGTCTACATTGTGGCATGGAGACGCACAGCAGAAGAATATCTTGGTAGTAGAGAACCAAAATCGGCTAAATGATCAAGGTTACTGCAACGCACCCTTCATTTTCTGGTGGGATGAAGATTGGTCTTGTCGAGTACAAGACTTTATTCAAGTATTTCCTGTGGAGACCGCCACGATGCAAATCTTTGATAGAGATCTAGTCATGTTCGGCAATATTCAAATATCCCACTTGCTATATCAGAACTAACCAAACGACAGACCCATGAACCCTCATTGCCATAATGATCACAAATCAATATTTCCACTAACAGCACAACTATACATGCAAAATTCCTTCCTGTCTTAACTTCGGAATCGCTAGTTCATGTGTCCATTCATTACACTTCATAATAGGCCGTCGTTCTTCGTCCGGTCCATAAAGATCCCCATTCTCCTTCGTCCACGTAAGTTTATGTCGTTTAGCTGGATCTTTACTCCAAAAATCAACACCTTGCTGTTTACTTGGTCTTGGCAAAGATTCCAAGGTATCTCTGAGTCTTGTGAAATCGGCCTTGCGAATCCATCCGATGGTCGTCGATTTGTAGAAATAACTCTCTTCTTCAGGAACAAAGGATTCTCTCACTTCGAATCGCATGCCGTTTTTAGCGATAACGTCGCCGTTAACATGGAACATCACGCCTTTTTGAGTCTGTCGGTTCAATTCGATGAAAATACCGGTGTGATATCTCTTGGGGGGATCCAGAGGATCGTAGGCTGCTGTGTCAAATTCTGGTGTGGAGACTCTGTACCATTCGTCTTCTTCATTGTGAGAGGGGGATAGATGGGCCCTTGTTGCTCTGGCCATGGCAGCTGCTCTGAATGCCACTGCTAGTAAGGTAGAAACGCTTGTCAATTTGGGTGTTTTGCATACAGTGAGTCACCCCGCACCTTAGCTACAGTGCTGGAACAACGGTCTGAAACTACCTTTCTTTCTATAGTACTTTCTACCCCATGAAAACGTTGGAAATCACAACAAGCCAAAGTCTAAAAAATCAAATCATAATTCATCCGAATATGCTATAATACAATTCTCAATTTCCATCTTAGATCCGCCACAAATGCAAGAATAAAAACATCATACATTCAAAATAATGGGATAAATCGAAGTCCCAACATCAATTATAAACCAGGACACCTCCTCTTCCTCCTCTCAGCCCCATCACCAACCTGAAATCCTTTCTCCAAATCATTACTGCCATTACCACTGACACTGACACCTGGATTATTCACACTCCCAGGAAATCTCCAATCAACCCCTCGCTCCCCCTTCTTAAAATGCTCCACATCAATATGATTAAACCTCTCATCCAAAGCCGCGGTCCCAGAACAACTCAACCCAACAACCTTATTACAAAACCCACACCAAAACCGATCTGAATCCGCTAAATCAAGTCGACTTGTCGAAAGTGTACCCTTAAGTTTATTCTTCGGAACTCGGTGCGTTTGACTCAGGTGCTGGATATAAGTTTCCTCACGGTAAAAGATTCGACCACAAGAGGCGTTTTTGCTTGGATCGTGCGAATGACAGAGCCAACTTGTCATGTGTAAATGTTGAGAACTCTCATGACGTTTCCAGTCTGCTTTGCTACCGAAGGATTTCGCGCAGTGAGGGAATGTACAGCCGTAAGGGCGTTCATGTCGTTTTTGATGTTTTCTGTAAACATGGAATGTTAGATGTGTGTGATGGGGTCGTGAATAAGGAATTTGATAAGATTTACTTACTTCATTTCACAGCGTAATCGTGTCTTTTTAGAGCATATTTCGCATTGGAACCAATCTTGTTTGTTATCGGATGGTTCTGGTGCGGTGGAGTTTTCGTCTGATAATCGTTCCAGGGCTGCAAGAAGAACTTTCTGAAGCATTTGGCGTTGAGGTTGTGAGAGATTTGCATTATCCTCAAGCTCGATTCCCTCGTCGCTATGTTGACTTTGTCTTCGTGGGCGGTTGTTCATTTTCTTGGTCATAGCGGTGATGAGATTGTTTGCGGCATCTGCGACTAAAGTTTCCGGATTGGCGTTATTGCGCTCAATTGTCATGTCACGGGTATCGCTGGCCAGTGATGGAGAGAGTCCTAGAGACCCTAGTTGGAAGTGTGAGGGTTGGTTGGGAGGAACTTCAAGGATTGAGGTATTATGCACCGAGTTCGGTGTAGGTCCTTGGGAAGAAGGAAAATCCCCGGTTTCGTAGCTGCAATATGAAGAGTCGATGGGGTCTGCTTCCATTTCCCCAGAGTGGGTGGATACGATATCTTGCTGCATGTCAGATGATGAATCTTCCTGGGAGCTCGTGTCGTCTATCTTCTGGCCCCGATGACCTGTCACACTCTCGTACCAGTCCATGGACCTGGGATAGTTAGCATATTGATATTTTCATCCGACACCGATTCAATAAAGCACCCACCTTTTCAATAGAGAATCTGCGTCTTCTTCGTGGTGCATGCGACTCAAATGTTGCTTGAAGTTGTCCAATCGAGGCCAGTGCTTGTTGGAACGGGGACAATTCTTTCCGAAGCAGAGGTACATCATTTTAGGACCACGTTCAGGTTCTTTATTATGAACGCATTTCTTGTGACGAGCGAGGTCGTTGATTGTTCCAAACCCTTCTTTGCGAGGACAGTTAGGTTCGTCACATTTGAATAGCTTGCGATGTCGTGCTTCATGTTTCCTGGATAATGATTAGTATTCATATCATCCAAAACAACAGCTTTTCATGGGAAAACTTGAGCTCACCTCTTATCAGATGGACATTTTCCAACCCACGAACAAGCAGGATGATCACATTTGACCGGTTCGAATGAGAGCGATGCCGCATCACCCGTATCCCTCACGAACATCTGTCCAGAACTCATCTGAGCCCGATCATATAAAGCGAGAGCTTCGCCAAATCCATGTTCCTTGGCACTGATATGAGGACTCGAGTCGATACCATATGAAGAGGCAACAACCGACTGAGCAGCACCATGATTACTCCCGTACCCTGAATCCCCCGACATTAAACTACCCATATATTGACTCCCGCTATCAGACGGTGTGCGGTAATGAGGTTTGTGAAAAGGGTTTTCTGCATCACCACCCGACGAGACATTCAGGTGATGCATACTAGTCGACGGTGCTGGATTAGGTACACCAGTGACCTGCAACGGATTCCAGGCATCCTGGGCACTTGTCATGCGAGCTGCATAGTTTGGATAGTAGTAGTTCTGAGTCTCCGTTGATGAAGACCATGGGTTGAGAAATGATTGGTTATGCGGATGATGAGCTTCGAGAGAACCGAGATCTGTCACGGCATTAAGGTGGATATCGAGTAATGGGTTCGAGGTCGAGTCTCCCATGGTCAGCGTTGATGGATGAGCATCAGGGCCGACCATGATGCCCTGTAAAGCATCGTTTGAATCTTGCCAAGTCATTTGGGGATCCTATTGAAGGATAATAAACTGGTTAACGATATTCGAAAAGGTGGGGTTGGATCAAGGCTAGGCGCCTTATGATTTCAAGAAACCCACCTCCATCTAGTTTAGTGTAAGATTAGGCCAAGATTACACCGCCGATTATCTTGGGGATTTGCGGCTGAAGACCAGATAGTAAGTTCTGATTGAGTTGGCTGGCTGACAATAGTGGATGAAGAAAGAAAAAAAAAAAACAATATCAAGTATCAACTTGGGGAAGTATGAACCTGTGTATGTATAGATTGGGAGAGAAATTAAGGCGACTTCAAGAGAACATATGCCAGAAGGGAATAAAAAGCGACTGATCAAATCGGGGATGACAGGGTTATATGCAGCCTTCTCTCTCTATCCTCCCCCCTCCTTCACGAGAAAATCAAATTAAAAAAAAAAGGACGATGTGCATGCAAGCCCAGCACACGCGAGAGAAAACAGAAAAGAAAGGGAAAATGGAACTCCACTTTTCGCCCCGAGCCGGATTTCAACCACGCGGACAAATCAAGGGTGAACTATGTTATGCCTGGCAGAAAAAGACAAATGACAAAAAAAGAATACAAAAAAAAAGCGAGAGCGAGAAACAGAAACAGAAAAAGACAATCAGAGACAGTTTCCCCCTCCCCTCAGTGGAACTTAACACGCTAATACGGGGGGAGAAGGTGGAATGTGCATGTCATTGTCATCCCTTGATTGCACAGCCCCGCTGCATGGGAGAAAGAAAAACGAGATTCACCCGGGTTGTACTGTACATAGTAGTTACTAACTATGTATGGTACTGGTTGGTAGTGTATGTATGTATGTATGTACTCCGTAGATCCAAGCACCATCATGAACTTGAACTCGAACCCTAAGTAGATCATTTCCCCTCTCTAAGATTGTGCTTGATACGCTAGAACGATGGCGCTCCAACGCTCCCACTCTATCGGAATCATAGTTCATCTTAGGGTCATACACAGCATTTAGTATACATAGTACAACCTGTTCATGGAAATATCGCGGATATAGATTCCGAGCAAATTCATGATTGTCATTGGGGGTTTTGGTGTGTTGATACTGTACAATACAGAGTACTAGGCAGTACGATGCAATTATCTCATGATCGACTGAACTACGGCATACCTACTGTATAAAAAGGATGGATCATGCATCTTGGCCATAGCGTTGAGCTGAAGCTGAACTTCTCCATACTCCCTGATCACTATACTACTAGGTATACACTTACTGTAAGCTGATGAATACTTCGTACTACTGACGTAGAATATTACTTCACATTGTACATCCTGTACATCCTGTTTATCTCATAGTTATGTAGATAAGACTACGAATCTAAACGCAAGGACCAGATCGGGCTGTGACAGGGACGATCGACGCCCTCGTTCCTCAATGCCATGCCGTTAATCAAGGGATGAACGTGAAACATCCTGAGACTTGACATCCACGCGTCCAGTACAGTCAGTTCCCGTTGCTACTGAGACTTCTACCCCCTACTTTCATCCATCTAGGGCTGTCAACTTCAACCCTCCCTTTCAAACTCAACCCCCCCCTTTGAAACACGTGAAAAGACTTACGCAGGATTGACGGGTGAGTTTTCTCCCTTTCCGAAATTTTTTCTTTCGAAAAATATGATATCTCATATGCCATGCACATGGTTTATGAACACGCCACCAGTCTGAAACAGAATTCCCCAGTGCCGCGTAAAATATGTACACAATTCTCCAGTCTCGTTATCATCATACCAAACATGTCGCCGGAAATGTCAAACTCCGATTACGTGATCTGTTTTTCGATGATCGAATCCGTGGGGGAGATACATACATAGATACGTAGATACATATGTGGTTGGAAGAATTGAAATGAAGGGAAAAAACAAGCAAATATGCACAATAATAGAAAGAGGCTAGACGAGAAACAAAAACATCCAATCCAGAATCGTAAATGGTTGCTCGGACTACTTGAAAGCATGGGTGCTAGTACCAAGAAAGAAAAAAGGAAGGAAAAACGAAGCTATCAATCTAGGTAGAGATAAAGTTGGAGATGGAATTGAAATGAGCATAAAAAGAGAAGAAAAAAAAACGTTGTGAAATTCTCATCCCTTCCTTCATGCACGATTATCCAAAACGTGACGTACAACTTGGTGCAAAGCACCCGGTGGAAATCGGGTAAATGTAGAAACCCGAGCTACCCAAAATAGGAAAATGAAAGAAAAGGGAAAAAAAAAAGAAAAACAAGAATGATAGAAAACGAAAGGGAGGGTATACACGTAGACACACGCCCAAGAAAATGCAATTGCATGACCAAGGTTATTGGTAGTGAGAAGAATCAAAATCGTTGCAATAGAAGATCCAAAAAGAAGAGAACAGAATAGAGAGAAAAAAAAAGGAATAGGTCGTATATCATTTCATCACATTTGAGAGGAATAGCTTGTCGTATACGCAGAGGTATATGAACCGTTAGTCGCCACGGGCTGGTATGTCTGATACCCCGTTTGCGCGGAGTACACGGGGCCCTGCTGTAATTGAGGGTGTTGGTGCGAAGAAGCGGATTGAGGCGAGAGTTGTGAGCTCAGCGAATAAGAGTTCGGCATTAGAGGGTTTGTCTCGGGTGATCGGGGCCGTGGGACTGCGTTGTAGGGCGGGGGGTATGTTGACGAAGAAGTCGAGGTTTGATGCAGGGGGTGGGTCTGGGCTGGTGGGTGGAGCGTGGCTTGGTCATTGTATTGCCCCATGCCATAGCCAGGGTATTGATCGCCGAAGTCGATCGATTCCGGTTCCATCGACAGTTGTGTACCCGATATAGATGAATAATTGGCCATAGGCATGTCGGAGGACCAGAAGGCGTGGCTGGTTGGTCCGGTGTTATTAGTGGGATATTGCTGCTGAGCTAGTTGTGCCGATGCAGAAGGATCTCCTGGAGTCTGATAGCTCTGGAACGGTGCAGGTGCAGATCCCCCGAGGACAGAGGCGTGAGATTCGGACCCGCTCACAATCGGCATGGAATTAGGACTAGGGGCTGAGCTTTGTTTCGCTAATTCCAGAACTGGCATGGCTAATTGCTCCATGTGTTTCCCCAGGTGGACCGTTAGCTTCTTCCAGGAGCTACAAACGTTCCCACAGAAACGACAGGGCTCCTTGCTTGGAGTTTGCTCTTCTTCATGTCTGCAATCAGCGACCCGCTGCCAGAACTCCTGTTCCTGTTGACTAGTCGCAGATCCTTTCGTCTTTTTCATCCTCGGCTCGGGTAGTTTGTGCTCTCGAACAAGATGCTGGGCAAAGTTATTCTTGCGGAAGCACGTATGTGTGCATTCGTGATACGAGCACGTCCACCATTCAAGCTGCCGATGTAGCTCACTTTCATGTCGAACCCAATCTGCTTTCCGCTTAAACGATTTGGGTTCGGTACACTGAGGAAAGCTGCACGTGAACGGTTGCACATCCTCGTGAACATGTTTGGTCCAATCAGATGGCTTTTGGAACTTCTTCACTTGAAAGCAAATCGGACACTCAAACTGAGCTGGGAGTCTGCTGACAGGCGGAAGGGGTACGCCTGGTGGAAATTGTGCGGCGGCGATCGCTCCTTCGCCTGCAACATATGGTTGATCACTCCCTTGGCTATAATCTGTGATACGGAATTGGGTCTGGCCAGCTTCGGCATTGGCTGGCGTTTTTTGCTGCTGCAACAGCACCGGCTGACCTCCAAGCGCGGTGCAGAACTTGCCAGACTTGCAGTTCCGATTTGCGACTGCAGCGGCATGCTTCTGCTGGTGTTCTACCAGTGTCTTGTAACGGTGGACTTGTGCTTGGGCGAATCGATGAATCAGAGCAGGTTCTAATCGAGGATTCAATTGCATGATCTGCGCCTTAAATCCATCGAACGTGGGTACCGGTAAGCGCGTCACTGGCGGGAATTCCATCACCAGGCCTTTATCTTCAGCCAAATCTTTATCTTCATCCTCTTCAACACCGGTCATATCTGGTGCAACTTCAGGTGCAGCACTTATTGATTCCGGCTCTGCAGTTAATTCTTGCTGCTGATACCGGGTCAGACTTGCGACGGGTGGCCCACCGTGAGTGGTCATCAGGTCTATGAGTCCTGGCGAAGGGGGCCGAGGAACTTCGCTCCTACTTCGTCCACGGGCCTTCATTTGAAGACTATTTCGACCCTGGAGACTGTTTCGGCCCTGAAGGCTATTTCGACCTTGAAAACTGTTTCGGCCCTGGAAACTGTTTCTGCCAGTGCTTGGTTCTGCGTTGGGGGAGACAGCCTGAACTGAATGGCTACCACCGACCGCCGCCAATTTGCCGGACATAGAAAGAAGAGCATTGCTCAGACTAGGAGATCTCGAGTGTTTTGTGGATAAGCTCAACCGGTGTCGATGAGAGCCACTGTCTTTGCGCTGTGGTTCTGGAGGTGCTTGATGAGAATTGGTTGTGGCGAGTGAAATATCAGAATTTTGGCGCTTGAGGATATTGGATGCTTGTTGGTAGGAACGCTTGAAAAGACTCTTTTTGGGTGCATCACTGATACTCAATGCCCCAAAGTTGATGATACTGTTATTGTCGATAGTCGCAGTAAGAGATGCTGTTTCCAAGTCCCTCGCACGCCTCTCGAATGCCGCCATGGCTGCCGTAGAGCTACCCGGCTGCATCGGTTCTGTTCGGATTGGGGCTTGCGGATAGTCATTCCAGGGATAAAGAGGTTGTCCCTCCTGCTCAAGAGAGGTATACATCTCCGGAGTCGACCGATCATATCGCCCTGGTTCATCTGCATCAGCAGTGCTCTCCGATGTCTCGCTATATTCATCTTCGCTAGACTCATGCAGCATCAGGCGCGGCCCGGGGACTGCCTCTCCAGTAGGGCCAAACTTGAGGTTAAAATAGTCCTCTTGTTCTAGAGGACGGTCACCTGTACTCCTTGCCCGAAGACGATTCTTCGGGACTTTTCCATTCCTCCTAGGAGGAGGGATTTCGGGGTCATCTCCAGCTTCACTCCCCGCCTCACTTACCCACTCCGACCAGCGACTGATAGCTTCATTCTTCTCCTCGCGCTCCCTTTCACTCTTAAGATCATTGGGACTAGGCACAACGTCATTACCGCGCGAATGTGGATCAAGACCGCCAAGGCCAGTTATAGGGTTAGGGTGCCATTGACCACGTTGTGATCGCTGAACGGAGATCGATGAGATGGAGTGCTTATCATCATCATTCTCATCCTCCGATTCGGTTGACTGGTCATCGGGCCCATTCACTGAAAGGTGATTCGACGAACGGCTTGCGCGTCGTTGGTGTCTACTAGGCTCTGCTTTTGGAGAATCCCCGCGTGGAATATACTCCACCGTGACAGTTGGACTCCTCCCCCGAGTGACGGTTGGTACTGCACCGCCATGACCTGCGCGATGCTCCGAGGATACAGAAAGCCGTGGCTGTCCATAAGCTTGATTTGAGATGCCGAGGCCTGGTTGGGTTGATGTGACGAAGGGTCCTGTTGTTGCTGCTGCTGTCATAGGAATATTATTTTGCACCATGGATGCTTCCGTTGCCGACGCTTGACTCGGAATAGTGCTCTCTGGATTCAGATACTGTGAAGTGTCTACTCCAATCATTGGATTCCAAGTTGAAGGCTGAGTTGATGTAGTAATATTAGGCGCAGCAAAAGAGGCGGCAGCCGCATTCGACCACCCACCAGCTCCACTCGCAATATCAATAGTCGTCGGGTCAAGAAAATGGCTATTGCTCGGTGAAGTACAAGCCCCAGGGTCAATATATTGGTTGTTATTGGTGTTATTTTGTGGGGATAGATATTCGTGTCCCTGGGCAGAATGACCCGAGATCGAGGCGGCCCCATCATGAGGTGACGAAATGCTGTGACCGGGACTTCCTCCAACAGGCGTTAATCGAATCGCACTGGCCTGGAATTCAGACTCTTCAGGATCGGATGGCGCGGAGAGATAAGGGTCCGAGGTGTTTAGTTCCAACTGATGATGCCCCGCCGGCGACTGAAGAGTGTGGGGACTCGACATTTTCAGATGATCGCGAGTCAATTTAGCCCATGAAGAAGCAGCGATAGGTAGTTGGGGCGAGTCACCATCCGAAGGGGGCGAAAGAGGGTCAGGAAATGGAAAAGCATTGGCATATAAGCCACCACTCCGTCGCTCAGGGGAATTATATAGATCCAAATACCCGGTCATCGGTCATTTGGGGGGGGAAACCCCGGTGAAAGGGAGTTTATAAAAAGAATAGAAAAACCGGAGGAGCTTTCACTCAGTAGATCGAATGCGCGCGCGACCAGGCTAGAGGGGGCCAAAGAAGAAGAGAGTCAGCTTAGGATGGTCAGCACGAGGGAGGGGGCGGGAGAAAAGAAGGGAAGGGAGGGGGTACAAAAAGGATTGATGCCAAGAAAAAGACAAGAAGGGCTGATAGTAAATTGCAATCGAGATGGTGTCATGACGAAAGGGAAAAGAGAAGAAGAAGAGAAGAGAGAAAGAGAAGAGCGATCAGCCTTGTGGGAGATTGCAATGCGACTGGAAATGAGCCTCATTTAGCGCCGAGCCCCGCGCTCGGCACGCGTGATTCTCTTTTACATCTTCTTACATCTTACTGCAATAATCATATTAATCAAATACTCCGATACTAATTATACTAATTATGCAAGATTCAATCCCCCTTACATTTCATTCTCATTATAATATGTACATTCCACCATCAGATTGATCATGGCAAGGCAGAAAGCAAGAAGCTCCTAAGTACAATCGTGAAACGCCAGCCGGGCTGTGCGCGCACTTTTGCAGTGTTTGCAGACCAGACTGAGCCACCCAAGGGTGTTCTTGTTCTATTCTTATCATCCCCAGCGCGTGGGGTCCAAAGGGTGAAAAGCCACATAGGGCTGAAGAGTCAAAGTCCCACGAGCTTGTTTATACTTAGTGTACTTATGAACTTGTCTGGACGGGAGACGGGGTGGCGCTGCAAAGCTCCATGGATCTGTCACTGGCGGGTCCCGCGGGGAATGAAGTCTGAGACATTTTGATACTGGGCAGTGCTACAGCATATAGTGATTATTTTGATAGAGTCATAATTAACTTGAAATCATCCATACATCTAACTATTACACTCGAAATACACAAGATTCTCAAATCGCTCAGTCGCTCAGTCGCTATACCGCTGCAAATCAACAGAAAACACCCCGAGTCCTTATAACTGACAGTCCGAAATTGACACAAAGAGATACACGAACAACAAAAAAGAAGCTGTCAAAAAAAGAAAAAAAAAGGTCAAAGGTCAAAGGTCAAAGTTCAATGGACCCCAATCATACTTTCACGAATTGTCCTTTCGGACTATTAGGCGCAGACTGCACCGTCAATTTCGCCGGCGCAGTATGAAGACCAACCAACTTCTCAACACTCTTCAACGGAAGATTCTCCTGAGATCCCTTAGGAGTCTTAGGCGGAGACAATTGGACCCCATCATTGACCAACGTATCAGTAGATTTCTTCGCCAATTCCTGCAATCGAGCCATTACAACCGGGGAATCCGAGAAAAGAACTTCACCAGCCGAGTAAACGCACGGATTCGCCCTTTCACCCGATGCAAACGCAAAATCTTCATGAGCAGCCTCCCGAATCACACAAGGGAATGTCCTCAATACAACATGTCGCGTAGGATCACTCTTCTGAATCGAGGAAACTTCCTTCGCAACCCCATACTCCAACCAACCCTCATTGGAGACGTCCTCGGAATCTGGCGCCGGTAAGAGGGCCAGAACGAGTTCTCGCTCGACACGAGCATGACGCCATGTCTCTGCAGCAAGCTTGACGATCTTTCGTACCGTCATTAAGAGTGAGTCTAAGTGTTTAGGGTCTGCAAAGTGTCTGATATGATCGATAATTTCATCGACAATCACCGCGGCCGCAACATTAATCGATTGTTTAGCGTCTGAGGTCGTGTAGGCTGCTTTTAGAGTTTGTTGTCTCCAGAATGCCTCGCGACGAACAGATTTGCGACGAATGTCCATAGAAAGCATTTGGAAGAAGGTGTCGGCTTTATCGTAGCGGCGACCGAGGGTGAATAGGAAGGGTTGGAAGACTCGGTAAGTTAGGGTTTTGGATACCACATGTCGGATGTAAGCGCATCGTAAATCACGGGAGGCGGGACTATTATCCAGGAATGAAGGTAATTCAGCGGGAATTTTGGCGAGAATATCTTTTGGAGGGTCGATGGGGAGATACGCGAAGTAGTCTTGGGAGAGATCGTGGATCATTTGCGAGAGTTGGTTGAAACAGTCCGTGCTAAAGGAGAAGAAAAGTTCTTATTAGAATCATGTACATATTATACCGATATCAACATTCTATAGAGCGGAATAGACGAAATAAAACAGCAGAAGGGAAACAATTGATGCATTCGACATGACAAAAGAAATAGTAATAATGAATGGATAGATGGGGACATGAATGTGAATGTGAATGAATGAATGAAAACATGAACTTCATGATGATCGTAATCATAAAATCATCAACCAAAAGGATAGAGAGAGAGAGAGAGAGAGAGGAAAAAGATTGAAATAAACTCGGTCTGATCACTTACAAGAATCGATCACCCTTAGTCTTGAGATCAGTCGCTTCTCCAAGACTATGAAGTGTCTTTCTCAGCCGGTCACAATCACCATCAAGATGATCGATAGTCGACTTCATCTCATCAACAGCCCGTTGAAGCTGCTGCTCCTTAACAAGGCCATCACCCTCCAGCCTCTCCTTCTCCCTCTCAGAACTCATCAACTCTCCATCTTTCTCAGAGATCTGCTGCATCAACCCAGCCTTCTCTGCCTCCCAACTCTTCTCCTTATCAGCAAGCTGGGTCTCAATAGCAGCAATCTTATCATTGAGTTCCTTCGCAGCAGCAGCTAATTCTCCAGCATGAGTCTGACGGAGAGAGTCTAATTCACCGGCATGACCATTCTGAAGTGATTCAATATCCTGGGCATTCTTCTCACGCGTCTCCTGAAGCTCTTTCTCCCGACTTTCAAGCTCGGTCACTTTGGCCGCGACTTCTTCGCGAATCGAGTTAAGTTCAGCAAGGCGCGCCTCTAACTCAGACTCCCTAGATTCAAGGGTGGAAATCTTAGAAGCTAATTCCGTCTTTGTGGCTTCGAGTTCATTGCGATGGGTTTCAAGTGTTTCCTGCATGAGAGTCTTCTCTTTCTCCCATTCACCTTTATTAGCCTCATGCTGGTCACGAAGATCCTTCTCTCGAGCTTCGAGGGCCTCCGCAGCGGCTTTCTCATCTTCATTCTTGATTTCCTCGAATAATTCAGTGAGTTCTTGTTTCTGTGTCGCAAGGGCCTTGGTATGTTCTTCCTTCTGTTCCTCACGTTCCTTCTCGTGCGCGGCCTGTGCCTCTTCGATGCTTGTGTTTAATTTGGCGAGGTCTGCTTCGAGGTCACTCTTGCTTTGAGAAAGCTCTTCGTTGGTTTTCTGGTGAGTAGCCAATCCATCTTCGAGATCTCTTTGTTTCTCCTGGAGATTTCCAAGCTCGAGACGAAGCTCGTTGATGGTGTTCTTTAGCTTAGCGCATTCTTCAGCGCTCTCGTTGGCTGTCTTTTTCATCTGAGATTGTAAGGCCTCGATATAGAATTCTTTATGCATCAAGGCTTGTTCATGTTGGTTCCCGATTTGCTTCATTTCTGCTTCGCGACTGTTGAGTCTGCTGTGGGTGCTTTGGAATCCATGGAGTAGACGATTGATGTCGGGAATGGCAGATTGGATTCTCTTGAGAAGCTCAATATGCTCTGCATCGTTCTCAGGTGGTGAGATAGTACCATTCTCGTGTGGTGCTCCATTGCCCAAGGGTAGGTCTCGAAGCGCTTGGAATGATGCATATGGCTGATCAGATACACTGTAGCTTCGGTGCATGAATTGAGGACTTGGTTGGGGACCACCCGGATAAGGAACATATGGGGGAACCATACCAGCGGTGCTCATGACAGGTGAGTGAACAGCTGTAGTGTAGCCTTGGTTTGTCGATGGAGGCGGAGGAGGAGCCATCGCGGGAGCCGCTGGAGCTGGAGGTGGTGGAGGTGTTGCAGTTGGGGACATTGTCGGAGGCATGGCAGGAGGCATATAAGGATAATGGGATCGAGCCAGCGGACTGCTGACCTTGGGCACAGGTGAGACGTAAGGTGATGCGAAAGGGGATGCGAAAGGGGATGCGAAAGGCGAAGTATATGGCTGCGGTGGTGTATATGGCACTGGCGAGGCGTATACAGGAGAGGCGTACGGTACTTGCGAAGCGTACGGCACTGGTGAAGCGTATGGCACCGGTGAAGCGTAAGGTCTCGCTGCTGGAGACGCAGGGTAGAATCGGGCTTCTGGTGATGCGCTAGATACAAACCGAGCCTCGGTCAGAGAAGGCGATGGTAATGGTACCTGCGAAGGTACGGGCGAATATGCAGCAGCCGGGGACGAAACAGGCGTTTTCTCCTCTGTTTCCAGCTTGTTCGTTTCTTCGACAGGTTGGATACTGTCTTCAATGGGTGGTTGGCTCTCTTCAGGCTCAAGAGGAGCCTCTTTCGTGTCTTTATCAATCGGCACAGGAGTCTCAGTTTCGGGAGAATCTTCCTTCACAGAGGGTGATTGATTTGCAAGTTCGTCAGGATGAGATGAGACTTTCTGACATTCCTCATGGTCGATTGGCACTGGGGAAGATTCAAGAGGTTCAATGGCTTCTGGAATTTGCTCGAGTACTGGTTCAGGTTCGGCTGGTTGGTCAAGTTCTGGTTCTTGTACCACAGGGGCCGGAGTATCAGGATTCGAAGATTGAGTTAGTGTCTGGTCATCTGTTGCTTCCGGACCCTTGTTGTTCTTAATCTTCTGCTTTGCTCCTCCCTTCGCATTCTTATCTTTGCCTTTGGCCTTCTTGCCACCGGCTGCCATGATGGTTGAGTGATGCGTGCCCAAGTCTATGGAGTGATATGAAAAGACGTGTTTCCAATAAGATCACTGCGAGAATAAATACAGTAACTTGATGAGTAAATTTTGGGTCGGGTGATTCATGGATGTTTAGTCTGCACTGTACATTTGGAACTTGCCCTGGCGGTGCTTCAAGATATAGCCCAAACGCTAGCCAGACTAAGAAACAATAGGGCTCAGTCGGCTTAGAATACAGGAGTCAAGGCGCGTGGAATATGTTATTATCGGGCAGAGAGTCAATTACTGGGTCATCCAGTCAGACGAGTGGGCGCAAATAGTTGCGATACACGAAAGCAAGGCTGCCCGTTAGAGCACGCAGACAAATCCGGGACAAGTTCAAGTCCAAGTCCAAATTTCAATTTCCAGTAAGAATGAGAGAATGCAGAAGGGCGCGCAAAGGGCGACAAAGAAATTCAATTGTAAGCGAACTATGAGAGACTTGAAATGTGCGACCCTTATTGGGAAGAGCGCAGCGGACCGAACCTTAGTGGGCGTTGAGTCCCCATCTTTAGGCCTAATAGAACGAATATTGCAGTTCAACGCTGATCCGCGTACCCAGTCTTCGGAATGTGAAGCGAACGGAATTCGATTTCAGACCGAAGATAGACCAATTGGTGTGCACCATTGGGGCATTGGGCACCAACAAAATCAGGCGAGGATGAACAAGTAAACAGTAGGGCCATAGTGGGGACCCTCCCAAGAGTGACATGTTCAATCGACAGCCTGACACGACCTGCAAAGAATTGCGATTATGGGCCACAAAAGATGGGTCCACTGGGTCTGTACTCCGTACAGTAATGCTTTTTAGTGTCTCTAGTGCTGTTAGGGAGAAGGGAGAAATGAGGCATCACTATTTGAGCCCATCGCATCCATCCCCAGGAAATACGGCGCCTCGATCCCCGATGGGCTTGCATATGCAGGATAATATCCCATCGCAGCAGGGATCGCATTGCATTGCATTTGCTCTAAAATAAATTAATGCGTACATAGAATTGATCAAGAAATGGCGCGATGGAGTGTATTCTGGAAAGAAACAAGACGGCGCGGGTTTACTTTGCAGCCGACCAAATACGCTAGTCCGGAAATGGTAGCTCGCACGTGACTTGGTCGAATCGCAACCTCATCCTATCATGGCGGCGGAAAGGGTCATCACCAACTCGACTTCCCTCAATTATCCCCCAACAGCCATGTTCGCCGCCAGAAGCTGTGCTGCCTCGACGCGGCAGGTGCTGCGCACCCAGGCCCCCCGTCGTTTCGGTTCTTCTCACGCCCATGCCGAGCCCGTGAATGAAGGCTTTGGCGTAAGCTACTCCCCGCCAAACGGTCTGAAGATGAAACGAAGACTCTCAATAGACCGCCAATGCCACTATTCCAGATTGCTAACTTGTGGTTTCCACTTAACAGCGCAGTTTCTATGTCACCGCCGGTAGCTTCGTCTCCGCATACCTCCTCTACCGCTTCACCAAGGCTCAACAGGAATCTGGGTCGGAGTCGTCGATCTCCGGCCTCATTGCCAAGTGGACCCCTTCTCAAGAAACCTTTGAACAGCGTAATGCTATTCACACCGCAATTATGGAGAAGGCCGCCGAGGACCGCCACATCCTCCAGAGTGAAAAACCCCGTGAATTCGTTCCCTTGAGACAGCCCGAGTACGTGATTCCGTTATTCGTTTGATACCGCTCTTTTACATGATCTCCATTTTTCGTTGAAAAATACAGCATGACTAACTTAAACTCAATTAGTATGTTCAATGTCGCTCCTATCATTAACAACTCTCCCGGCTCCCAGGCCGATCTGAGCCAGGTTATTGCCCACTACGAGCGCGAGAACAAGCAGGCCGAAGAGGCCCGGGCTGCTCGGTCCAAGGCCTAATGGTCTCTACAATTGAAAGAATGAAGTCTTTTCTTTTATCTTTGTTTGGGGTGGCTGTCTATGATAGACATGCACAATGAGGCAAAACATGTACATATACGTTAGGATGGAAGTTCAATCCAGCATCTGATCCCTTGAATCTCATTTGTTTGAATTGTCACTCTGGTATTCCGTATGATTCGAGCTGTGGTGGAAAGATGGCTTTGGAAATTTGAGATTCTACTAAGCACCATTCCCAGCCGGTGTAATCTCCAATACAACTCGACCGACACCTTCCGACTGGATATCCACCTTCTGCTGCACTTCCAATTCATCCCCACATACATTTTTCAATGTAGCAAGGAACTCATCCACGCCTCCCCCAACGCCAAAATAGACTTTTTTAGCTGCAATCAAGGCTCGCGCAGTAGCGGCAGCAGTGCTAGAACGACGCAGTAACGCCAACAGAGTCTCAGAGAAGGCGAGCAAGGATAACGGCGAGTAAATCGTTTCACTTGCAAGTACCAAAGTTTGAAAATTCCCCTCATCGCGAGAAGAAAAGACAAATTCCACGAAATCCGGAGACCAGGCTCCGGAAATAAAGTCCAGCGAAATGCCCCGTCGCGTCAGATCCGCCTTGAAAGCGTCTAGAAGTTCGGGGGTGATATCCAATTCTTCGTCCTGGGTGGTGGATGGAACATCCTGGCTCTCGGCTTCCGGCGCAGTAGTCTGGGACTGTGCATTATGCCAGGTAAGAATGAGATTTGGGAGTGTGACAAGACGTAGAACGGACTCATTATAGTCCGCGAATGTGAAGTGAATTTTCCTTGTTACAGGCGTATTCTCCACAGTCTGAGTCTGGCTCAATGCATGGGCAAAAAGGGCCAGTGATGGGACTGCAGTACCTGCGCCCAGCTGGACAAGGATATATCGTCAGCAATGCAGTCAAAAAGAGGAGAAGTCAATGCAGGAAAATACGAACTTCGATGAAATGAGCATTTCTCTGTGAACTCGAGGGCTGAATATTCAAATCTTCACTGCTGACCAATTTTGCCAGGTCCAGTGCACATTCCCATGTCTTGAACCCTCCTTCGTAGAAATTGGGCTTCAAATCGCCTTCCTCTAGACCAGAGATGAGTTCTTCGTTATCGTGACCTTCGTTATCTTCTGCCATCAACTGTGTGCGAATATCGAAAATTTCCCGACGTGCAATGACAACTGGCCTGCCAGTGATTGCCAGTCGATTATAATATAATTGTGATGGAAGAGCAGAGAGCTGTAATCGATTAGCCTCGGAACAACCTTGGAATATGATATATGCTGTTTGTCAATCCAAAGACATTGACTCGGGATACAAATCCCGAGTATAGAGTACCAGTAGATCCAACTACTTTAACCCTCGAATTTCCGGGTATGCTCAACGGAGGAGTGTAGCCAAAAAAAAAGAAGAAAAGAAAACACAGTACAGAATAAGATATCAAACTTACCCATTCATTCATATCATGTTTGTTGGCCCTCACCAACTCCGGCAACGAATTGCTCACTGCTGGCGTAGGAGCTACTACCGATGTGTCATTATTGATCTCAGTGTCATCGATATCGATGTCATCTCCAGAAAAGCCGAAGCTAAAAGCCATTTTCAAGACGGATGGAAAATGGACGCAGCTCTGAGCTTATTGAAGTAGACCGGCGAAGAAAAAATATGGCTACCCGAATGCCTGCTAGTATTATCGACTAGGTGAATCCAGCTGAGTAGACTCAATGGGGTTTGATGTTATAAATCTCCTGTGCGTCCATTTACTCCGAGAAGCTCGTTATACCAAAAAATTGCGGCGGGCACCTGTGATGACTAAGCATTGCCCACCTTCCGTTTTGGTCGAAGATTGCCATTTTCCCAGGAAGATTCGAATAGAGCATAGCAAGGAATATTCGAATTACGTTGTGGAAGAATTCAATTTTTCTATTTGATAGCAATATATTGTTTGTGAGCCGTTATATTCAGCTTCAATCTAAATGGGAAGGATCAAGACTAATCTTGTGGTGCTTCTTCTAGTAGTGGTTAGTGTAAATTGTATACTTCAGATCATGCCATACTAAAGAATAATGACCTTTGAATAGAGATACATTTCGAATAACTACTACTTATTTATAACTTGATTGATAATTCACACAGTCTTGGAATACTTCTGCGACACTCGTGGAAACGTATGTTACAAGAACGCTGATTTGCTCATAATCGTGTCCTCGGTAGGCGCAAGCTACAATTATAATAAATCAAACGCCAACTATGGGACGCTTTTGTACATGAGTCTCCTATTAAAACAATAGTTCGTAAAATTGAGACCATCGTGAACAACCTACGATTGACTTCATGCCAGCTGAACATAGATGTACCAAGGACAGCAAAAGAAATGGATGATTTAAGACTACGTAGTCTGCATCAAGAAATACCGCATGAATGATTGAATTCAATCATACCTTGTTAAGTAGAGATTTCTCGCCGCAGGTCAATCAAGCAAAGCCTGCAGTTCCCATATCCACCTAGAATTTCTACAACAAAACTAAATCACACCAACTTTTACCACAACTCAATTCATCAACTATAGATCCCCAACCCGCCTAGTTCGCTTCCACAAAGGAGACCCCTCACTAGCAGTACTCTTATCTCCAAAAAGTTTTCTATAATTAACCATCTTCTCAAATTTCTTACACCCTAACCTCTTCTCAACCCACTCATGAGACTTCACATACACAAACTCAGGATCATGATATCTCCACAACCTCTTAATCGCCACCCTAAAATCATCCTCACTATACCCAGCAAGGCACATACCGCTCGCAAGATGCCTCGCCGGTCTCTGATAATAAAGAACCGAATGACAAGTATGTAAAGGTGGGATATTTAATAATCCGGACTCAACAACCATCCAATAAATACGTCGGAAATACAATTCTTCTTCATAGTCTTTGCATTCTTTACCCTCCTCATTTTCCTCCTGCTGCTTCTTTTGCTGCTCGTTCTTTCGTGGTGTTTCCTGCCACTTTTCAATTGGGGGGAGATGAGTGTTCAGTCCCAGGTCCTTGACGAAGAAATTCACACGATCATGTAGAGATATTCTAGTACAGAGAATATTTCTTAATTCCAATCGTTGTAATCTGGACATTTCTCCGGAATGGTAATCGGCTATTAGATTTAGTAAGTGTTTTGATTCGTAGGTTGTGCATTGTTCGAATTGTGTTGAGCGGATGTAGTGTTTTATTGCGTATTTGGTACTTCCGTGAGCTTTGTCGTTTGGTCTTATTAGGAGTATTGTTCTTAGTGCGTAAGGGATTTTCATAATGAATGTAATAACTATGAGAACCTTTTTGATTGAGTTGGATGATATTCGTGAGTTGAATTATTGTAAAGGGAAACTTGAGATCAGATAGTTGATCGATGTGATTGATGGGATACCTCTTACTTTAAATTCAAGATCGAACTAGTCTCAACCGGGCAATGAACTGCTGTGGTGGATCCGTGGATCAGACTAACGTTTCTTATAGTGACAGTCTCTTTACATAGTACATATAACCATCGATACCTAGTTGGAATCGACTGATAAGGGAGTAATTAAAAAAAGTCAGGTGTTTTATGACACCCCAAGGAAAATCGTCTATTATCTAATAGTTTCGTAAAAAAAAATGCATGCAAAATGTAACGTGAAAAAGACCATCAACCTTCCCATTTTAAGCGCTTCCATCCTAAGCCTTACCAGAAGCAACAAGATCCAAAGCCTTAAGCACATCAGCCTTCAAATCCTCCGCATCCTCAATACCACAGCTCATGCGAACAAGATCATCAAAGACACCTGCCGCCTCACGCTGATCCTTAGGAATACCAGCATGAGTCATGCTAGAAGGAACCTCACAAAGACTCTCAACACCACCCAGACTCTCAGCTAATGTGAAAATCTTGGTATGCTTGCAGAAGTTGTGTGCGGCAGCCTGACCACCCTTGATACGGAAGCTGAGCATACCACCGCCCATACCGTCGCGGTGCTGCTTCAGCGCAATGGCGCGGTGAGGGTGGGAGTCGATGCCGGGGTAGTTGACGGAAATGACGTGCTGGGAGGCCTCGAGGGCCTGGGCGACGGTTGTAGCGTTCTTGGTGGCTTCGCGGGCACGGAGGTGCAGGGTCTTCAGACCGCGGTGAGCGAGCCAGCAGTCGAAGGGCGAGGGAACGGCACCGATGGCGTTCTGCAGGAAAGTGAGGCGTTCCTTCAAGGACTCTGAGTTGAAGGCAGCAACGCCCATGAGAACATCCTGGGGTAAAGTATTAGTACTGTTGTTTTCCCTCTATTTTGCGGATACAGGGGCGAGTAAGATAAATAACATACAGAGTGACCGTTGATATACTTAGTGACGGAGTGAACAACAATGTCGGCACCGTGGTTGAGCGGGTTCTGAACGTAGGGGCTCATGAAAGTGTTGTCGACAACGACCAGGATGCCATGACGGTGGGCGATATCAGCAACAGCTTGAATATCGACCAAGCCGAGGGTAGGGTTGGAAGGAGTTTCGATCCAGATGAGCTTAGTCTCATTAGGACGGATCAGATCCTCGACGTGAAGCTCAATGGAAGGCGAGAAAGTCACATTGACGCCGTGAGCGGCGGCAACCTTGGTGAAGTATCGGTGAGTACCACCGTAGACATCGGAGACCGAGACGACGTGAGACCCCGCAGCCAGAGACTGCAGGACAACAGCGGTAGTGGCAGAGCCTGAGGAGAAAGCAAGGGCGTACTTGGCATTCTCGAGGGCGGCAACAGATTGCTCGAAATTGTCACTGGGAGAAGTTAGTTTTCTTAAAATCTCTTTACTACATAGATACCGTCTCATTGCGGAAGTGTTTAACTCACCGGTTGGGGTTGGAGCTACGAGTGTACTCGTACAGACCGACAGGGCTTCCAACGCTAGTCTGGGCGAAGGTGGTGGAAAGAGAGATCTAATCCAAATCGTTAGTGAGATGCACTGAATCAAGGGATAAGGTATCATCACATACAGGAGCAATGACAGCGCCAGTGGTAGGATCGTGAGGAGCACCGGCGTGAACAGCAAGTGTTCCAAACCGAGCGTTGGTAGTGTGGTTATTCTCAGTAGAACCCATATTGTCGATAAAAAGGCGAGCTTAATGCAGTTATAGAAAAAGCAAAAAAAGAAAAGAGAACGATAGAGTTGGAATTTAAGGTAAGCTTTGAAAAGCTGTATGATGTGATTTATCAAGGATAAGATGAGATCACCGCCTTTGGAAATTGTTAGAGTCCTGATTATCAAGCAAATGGGAGAAAATAGAAAGAAAAAAACGTGGGAGGCGTTCGGACTGACCGGATTCGATCGAAAAAGAATAATACTTTGTTCTGCCGTTTCGGGGCAAAGAAGAAAAAAAGGTTGAGGGTCTCTAAGTATGGAAGACAGCTTTTTTTTTCTTAGTTGTCGAATGGATTTATCAATTGTGAGTGGTTGAAAGAAGCTGAACACTCCACAATTGAATGGACTGGCCGGGTGTAGCCGCGGCGAACAGTCGGCGAAAATTCAGTCTAGTCCGATCAGCCGGAGTGTCGGACTATTCATCACTGTGTAAGTACCGTGTGTGTGTAGTCACAAATGGAGTCGTGGTGTAGTTGGTAACAATATATTACTAAAAAATGTTGTGGCTTGATTATGAACTGTTCCTGAAGCAATTTATCAAACTGTATTCCTCATTAATTTCGATTTGGACTGGGGTTATTCAGCCATATGCAGACTCGCCACCGGAGAACACTCCGATTGCTCACCTGGATCTTATGCAATCAATATTGGCCCTGTCGATGATTGGACTTTGGGAATAGTACTATACATAGTATATAAATGTACTTCGTACTAGGATTAAGATCACCTCTGGTAGTATTCGGCCTATACGTCTACGTGGCCTTGAATGTACTGAGAACTTATGCAGGGATATTCTGAATCAATTGGCGCCGTCGGTCTCCGCTCAACCGCCGACATGGGTATCTAATCTGACTATCAAAGAAATGCACGGGGTATACTAGACACACTAGTATGTATACCATAGAGACACGAGTCCGATCTTTATGGACCGATAATCACATGATCGGACCATGAAGAGAATCGTGAAGGACCTTACCACCAGGTGATCGGTCCCAGTCCTGCCATTTGCATTGAACCCTAGAATGTGGTAGTTCGTTAGAAGAGAATATCAAAATATGCAGCGTTCACCGTTCTGAACATACAATAATTGAGTAAGGCGGTTTTCGCTCTGATGTGGCTCCGTCTGCGAGCTCTGGGGCATTAGGGATCTGGTCGTGCCATTCTTCGGCTTCAACACGGAACCGCACTACTTCTCCCACATCGAAATAGAAACTGGAGCCTTCCTCGTTCTCCCAAATCCATACTTGATCGGGATAATCACTATTATCAATGAGTAACCAATCGATATTGAGATTCTGGTTAAGAACAAAGTAGAAGGTAGAGGGAAACTCACAATCTAGCACCCGGCATCAGAAGCTCTGGCGGAATCAAAATGTCGTTAAAGAACTCGACAGCAACTGTAATGAGAATGTCAACTTAACCGGAAAGCCAAATATACTCGAAGTCACGAGTTCCCTACTCTTAATGCCATGTTCTGTTCCACTGGCAATTTTGCCCAGAACGATCTCCCCTTTGAAAGGCCGGAACACAATCATTCGGAATTTTACTGTGGATGTATCAGCTATGTCAAGCCAAATGGAGTTTGCGAGAGGTTGAAGTACCATTCACATTCACAAGTCCAGTTCCATGGCCGATGAGACCATCTGAAGACTCCAACAGATCATAGAAACTGACACAAAGACCGACTTTTTGGATTACCTAGAAGGGAGTCAGATAGCTGAACAATCCAATTGCAATGATACTGGGAATACTCGAATCAAACCCAATTCGAATACTTGGAACATACTTTATTGGCATATTTCTCGTTAATATTATCCTCAATCGCAACTGCACTGAGTTTTGAGAAGTCCTCAGGCGAGATTTGGATGAGATCTGAGATGGTCGTCTAGTTGCAGTCAGTGAAAAAAGATATCCCATCTTCAGCCAGACAATCAACGTACAAGGATAAACATGGTGGGTGTAGTAGAACAGTCGATATGATAAGTGTATGACCAGAGACTTGAGAATATCACACAATGACTTTCTATTTCATTCCAGGCCCATGCAGGGCATCACAGCACAGAGAATCGAGAAACCAAAAAGCCTGTCGCCAATCAAGCGGCCCGGTGGATCTTTCCCGCACGTGACGCGCGAGCTGTCAGAACGGAAAGCTTCGAAAACTTCAAGCGCAGCCCCGATTTCGGATTTTTTTTTTTTGCAAGAAAACTTGTTGTTGCTTTCGCGCGATGGTGTAAATCGTTCTACGGTGGGATCTCCAAGAGGGATCATGAGTTCCCAGGGGTTTTCGTTCCCTCCGCCTCCTCCTCCTCCGCCAGTCCCTCAGGCCTCCTCCGCTACGCCGCATGGTCAACACTGGAATGCCCGCAGTAGTGGACGAGGACGCGGACGAGGCCAGGGAAATCGAGGTCGAGGAGGAAATCACAACTCAAATGGAAGTCGTCAGTCATATCAGAATACCAACAACGGTTATAACTACGCGCCGGGAAACTATGGTTATCCAACTCAACCAGTGTCGGCGACATCGTACATGCCCCCGCCCTATCCTCACACGCAAACAAATTTTCAACAACCTCAAAATCCATCTTCCTATCAACCTCCCCAAACTTTCCATCAGCCCGCTGGATCGGCCGCCTTCCAACCTCTCCCACACTATGCTGGACCCAGCCTGACTACACCCTCCGCATCCTACCCTCCACAAACTACACCTTACCCGCCAAATGTGGCCCATCAACATGCGTCGCCGCCGAGTAATCCCATATTAATGAATTCGGTTCCATGGGGAACTGAAGTACCAGCTGCGCCTGCGCCTGCTCCTGCACCCGCAACCACATCGTATGGAGGAGTGACACATGCACACCCGCATGGACATGGACATGGGCATGGACCTCGAGGATCCTGGTCTTCCCACTCACAGGGGAATCATAATAATCACGGACCCAAATCAAGGCCTCAAAATAAGCGTGATCATTCCGCTGCCTTTAATAAACCCCAATCCAACGTCCCACGAACTCCAGCACCACCCGCAGTCCCTAGTTTCGGCAATCCTTTACCGTGCAAGCCACCACCAGCGGCGGACGTGACATCTACGACTCGAAGGCCGAGAAAGCGAAAACGAAAGCATAACCAGCTTGGGTTGACTCCAAAGACCGAAGAACACGAGTCTAGCGAGGATGAAGAAGATGTAGACGAGGAATCAACGTTTGCGGCAGCTGGATCCGAGTGCGCACCGCTTCAGTTCTCTTACAGAGGTAAGACGGCAACTTTGCAATCATCGGCGGACATTGCAGCATGGATTGCGGAGCGAAAGAAAAAATTCCCTACGAAAGAACGCGTGGAGGAGAAGAAAAAAGCTATTCAAGAGGCCAAGGAGACTCGAGAAGCAGCTCGGAAGGAGAAAATGAACGAAAAGGCAAATGAGCACAAAGGAAAGCAAAAAGATCATCGAAAGAATAGCGATACCAATCCGGAATCAGCCATGGATGCAGCAACGATAGCGCAGCGTAAGGCTGATAAAATTCGGCGCAACCTGGATCGGGAACAGAAACGAATCGCCAAGGCGGAAGCTGAAGCCGAAGCTGCTCGTCTCAAGATAGCCGCGCTACAAAAACAACTTGGATCGGACGAACGCCATAAAGAGACCGAAACCGAGGTCGGCACTGAAGACGGAATTGGGAATGGCGATGAGGCTGAGCCGAAAGAAATCATTCCCGAGACAAGTGAAGCCTTTGATCCCATGACTCTTGATACGGGAAAGAATCGTTCGGAGGCGGGTGCTTTGACCGCTCACGCTAATTCTATTCCTGCGGGGGCGGATCCTGTGGCTAATCAGCTGGATGACCCGATGGATCTTTCATCGGAGGAGTCAAATGCCAGCGATTGGACCTCTTCTAGTGGCTCTGGTTCGGACGAGGAAAGTGACAGTGACAATGAAAGTGATAGCGATAGCGGTAGTGACTCGGCACCTGAGCAGGCTAGCAGTCGACGACAGGGTCCTGAACGGGTTCCCCCGCCACCTCGTGAAGGCAAGAAGCAATTATGTCGACACTTTGCTCGGAGTGGGCAGTGTAACCGGGGAGATCAGTGCAACTTCTCGCATGATGTTAGCGAGCGAGAGCGACGAAAGGCGAAGCCCGAGAAGAAGGAAAAGGAGAAGAAGGAGAGGGGGCGTAAAGGAATTCTTTCAGCCGTGAGTCCATTCATATTTCTTGATTGATATAATATATTCAAATATGCTAATCCCTTAGTTACTGGAACGGCAAAAAGAAGACGAGGACCGACGGGCTATGGAAGTGATTGTCTGGCTGGGGGAGAATGGACTATTGGAGGAAGCGCATGGTTCAGCCCCGCAGGATATTCCTTAGTTCTGTCATGATTAGAATGATTGGATTATCCAGTAGTTCATGAATTAAATTACTGTATTCTGTATTGCACAAAGTATTTTTCTTCTCTTTGTTAGATTATCTCGTCGTGGTAGGGATAGTCATCGTCAGGAGTAACTCGGCAGAGAGTAAGTTTACTCCACAGATTATCAAGTATCTACTCCATCCAGTACTGTACTGCGCCCTCCTTCTAGGTAGAACTGAACAATATTGTATAAATATTTTATTCACCTCACTTCTCTTCTACTCTCCTCTTTTCCATTCTATACTAGCGAGATGGATAAAAATAACCCCTACAACCACGGGCGTAAATAGTTCAGTGATGCCTAACCGAGGAGTGGACCCCAAATCATTTAAGGTCCTCTCCAAGCGAGGATCATCATTGGTAAACCATTAAGCCAAGCAAATCTCCCTAATCAACGCGAGCCAATGCGAGGCTCGTGGATCGCCGCCACGAGGGGAAGGGAGGGTGGAAATTCCCAACTTTGGCACTGATTCCAGGGTCGACGACTGGCCAGCCTCTTCCTGAGTGTCTCCTAGCGTTGACTACTCGAGACTAGCGCCGTGATTCCCTTTGGGTGGTTTTTTCTTGATTCCCTCCATTTTCTGTTTACTTTTTAGTTTTAGTGCCGGGGCCTTCCCGGGCAATTCCACTTAGTCCTTTAGTCTACACTCTCTTTTATAACGCTTGTCTTTTCCCTAAACTTCCGGGGGGCGAAGCTACGCCTCTTTTTCCCTCTCTCCCGTCCCAATTTTTCGCCTTTGCGAGTTCGCTCCTTTTTTTTTATATCTTTCTCTTTTTCCTCGGACATAGTCCCTGTCTCTCCTTCAACTGCAAAGTCCTTTTTTTTTGTACCACTCGCTCTTTCATTCTGAGATACCCGGCCAATTCCCACACTGCTATCCTACAGTATCCATAATGCTCTTCATTACTGTGACTTCGCTCTTCGCTGCCCTGGCTGCTGCCGCCAGCACCAATAATGACTTCAATAACCCCAAGGGAGGATATTCCTTCACGGCCGGAGAATCTACCACTCTGACCTGGGACCATAAGTCCGGCAGCACCGTTTCTCTGCGTCTGCAATCGGGTTCCGTCACTACCGCCAATTCCGGTACTGTCATTGCCTGTAAGTATAGCCTCATTCTATATCATCACATCACATCACGTGTCCATTTCGGAAAATGTCACCGCGGAACTAACATGCGTGCCACCAGCCAACATTGACAACACCGGTTCTTTCACCTGGAATGTTCCTAGCGATCTAGTCAAGGGTCGCGAGTATACCGTTGAAATCATCAACGACTCTAACCCGAATGACTATAACTTCCTGCCTTACTTCACTGTTGCCGGTGCTACGGGAGGTGCATCTGCCACCTCTGCTCCCAGCACAACCAGCACTAGCGCCGCTGAGACCAGTACTACTGAAGAGGCTACTACTACTACTGCTGATGCTACCACCACCACCGAAGCAAGCACCACTGCGGCTACTTCTTCATCTGCTACCAAGACTACTGCTACAACCTTGACCAAGGCATCCAGCACTGCTACCACCACTTCATCTACCCCCAGCACCACCGCTAGCAGCTCCACCTCAACCTCCAGCTCTAGCACCGAGTCCAGCACTGAGTCTAGCTCCAGCAGCCCTTCTTCCAGTGCATCCGCTTCTTCCACCGCCGTGCCCGACACCAATGGTAGCGTCGCTAACCGTGTTTCCGCCGGCATGTTGGCTCTTGTCGCGGGTGTTATTGCGATGATGTAAGGTTATGAGGGATGGAAAGGATTTTGTGAATTGGATGTATTACTTGTATTCTTTTGTGAAAGTGTATAGGTTTAGTGTTGTTTCGATTTTATCTTTCGCTACTTAGCTCCGATCGACGATGCACAGGGGTGTCGGTCGTTTAATGTGTATGTTTGTATGAGATGTTAATGTACCCACTCCGTATGGAATAATCCAGCATTTGTCAAAATAGTATTCAATATTTCTGGACTTCGTAGTCTTATTATATTCCCATTGGCCATTCTTGACTCCATACATTCATTTCACCTCTACTTATCTGTCCCATGCATAACTACTGTACTATGTTCGTAGTGTATGTGGGACTGTAAACATGCCGCGATCGGCGTGGGTCTCGGAAATGAGCTTGTCGACTTTGTTCACCGCTGACTGCAAATACACGGTTCTATGTACATTTATCTCCGGAATAAACCACTTCATGAAGTACTATGCACAAAGTGCATCATCCTGATTCAAGTCAACTTGGATAAAATCAATGTCCCTACGTAATACTGTACAATGCAACCCCTTCCTACACAATAGTCCGAATAGAGCAAGGGGCGGGGAAAGGTAATGAGGATCAACACGGTGGAGATTCAACGGCCAAAGTTTGCTCTTTTCACTAAATCATTTAGTTTACTCCACTTGCAAGAGATACGAATTTTCGTACATCTATCGGCAGATAGAGTTATTGTTACCCGACGTCATTTCACTTGATTTTTCAAATTGGCTTGGCGATGGAGGCTGTGACTGTATGGTGTAGACATCTTAGTCCAGACCATGTATGCGGAGTATGGAGGGTATAAGCGAAAGTGATACATCTACTTCTTCCATATATCGGACTCAAGTCTGGCACTGACTAATGCAAACTAAATCTGACGTCTCCAGTTTCTCGCTTCAGGCACAAAGCAAATTACATATGGGAATCCCACGCATCGCACAGTTCAGTGCCTGATTCAATTCGATTTGACTCGACGGATTCTTCCACGATGAAATCTCAATTTAGTTTCGGCTCTATTTCAGGTTTCATTCTTTGAGAATTTCTATCTGGACTGACTCAGCCTCGTCTCTACGCAATACTAACTTGCCATATGGTCAATTGCTTCCCTCTCCCTCCAAGGCTGGATTGACTCTTGTTAAATATGCACGAAATACTCCAGGCAGAATAAATACAAATCCTGACTCTCCCTCGTTTATGCACTTCACACCGCATCATATTTTCCTCTCCATCTTATTTTTCCAAGGATTTCCCAACATACTTGTTGCACTCTTATGAACTCAAGCAAGGATCATCGATAAATACTGTAGTGCATAGTCTCGGCAGGGCCCGACAGTATCACCTCGTGTCAAAGCAAGGATGAACACTGTCCCTCAATAATGGTCCACACAACCACATTGATACTAACCTCATTCGTACTAACTCCAGTTCCTCGTAGATAATTCAAGGGATGATCTAGCATCTTATTCACCATCCAACTTGATCAGTCAAACTGACAGTCTAAGAAAATGCCTTGCGTACATGTGAGATATGCAATAATCCCGAACCCTAGATCTTACCTCCAGAAGAAATGGCCAATGCCCGATCCGATCCCAGCATCATCACGGAGCATGCACTATAGTCTGCCCTGTACAGTACACACTAACCAGCTAACTACTGTATGCAACTACACTCCGTCCACACTGCACTAGTGCAGTCCATGCTCAACGCACACCTTGCTGCAGCCAGGAATAGGATCCCCCTCACACCCCTGTACAACCATGCGATCAATGCCAACGATGACAGCTCCGTTTACAATGATCGACCCGCTACTGCGCATAAGCCGGTATCCGAGACTCGGTGAACTGAACTCATGACCAAGGGCTATAAAAACAGTCCGATCATCTCATTAATTTCAAGCGAGCAGATTTCAGCATCCTGTGACACGACAGAGACTACTAGTTTTCAGTAATTAAGCTGAAAAACTCCATTATGCCATCTACCCTACTCGCCTTCTCAGCGGCAGCCTTATTAGGCTTTGCGCAGTTCACTCATGCCCAAACAAACATCACCTCTCACGCTTGTGCCTCGGGATCAGAGTATAACTCCTGTAACCGTAAGGTAGCAGAGGATTGGAGCTCTTGTATCCGTGATTGCAATGGTAATGGTGATTGTATCGTTGACTGTGGATGTACCTCTCACCAGAACTACATCAATTGCATGGCTCAAACATGTTGGAATCAGGTACATAAACATAAATCCCCAGTGCCAATACTACCACTACAAGCGATAAATACTACTCGTAACAAATCACTGACAATGAAAAGGTCTACTCCTGCGAATATCAACTCTTCATCCAACAATACTTCGCAATCTGCCCAAGTGCAAGAGAACCGATTCCCTTCTGGCCACCCCCAGATAACGCGCCGAACCGCTGCTCCTGTGATCTAGGAAAAGTCCTTCAAACAACCCTCACAGCTCGCAAGGAACAAGTCTCCTGCATCAGAGACGTCACTCATAAATCTCTCGATAAAATACCCAGTGACCTGGGCGATCTAGATGATCTTCCAAATGGTCTTGATATAGCGAATGATGCTACGAATTGTGCTTGCTGTGGTGCAAGTGCCGCGATCTCCGCGTAAGCCCTACCCAATCCTAACATACAAGTTCAAATAAAGAAAATGAAGTACGATACTAACAAATACAGCTCCTGGGACGTATGTCCACACACAGAACCCCGCCTCGCAGGCGCAGACCTCTGGCCTCTATTCTTCCCATCCGATCTACCAAACCTCTACACCTCAATTCCACACTGGACATGGTCAAGCTGTGACAAAACACTTTCCTCCACCGACTGCAAGAAAATCGGTTTCAGCGATGCATCAGACAAATTCTATAAACCTGGTGACCTGCCTTCGAACGGGACTTCGACTTTGCATAATGTTGGCGGAACGGTTACGGCGCCGCCTAGTGGGACTGTCTTGACTTGGTCGCAGGCTTCTAGTACGTACACTGTTACTGCGACGGGGTATGATCGTAAGGCTGTTCAGAGTCAGAGTGAGTATCGGGCTACAGCGACGGGAACCGAGACGGAGGGTTTTGCTACGCAGACGGGTACTAATGTTGGTGGTGTTGTTACGCCTATGGGTGTTATGGCGGGTGTTGGTGTTGTTGGGGCTTTGTTGTTGTAAAGTGGATCTTGGACGGGGGTTTTTTACATTTCTTTTGTGATGTTATTCATGATTTTGGATGTGATATGATCATGGACGGGGGTGGTGTGAATTGATGATGGTATGAGGTATGCATGTGGATATGAATATGGATGAATTGGAACGAGCTGGTTTATAAATTGGCTTTTGGATATAATATGCACAGAGCATTGAATAATTATGAGAGTTATGTGCTGCTATTAGTGGGTTATGTAAATAATGTAGACAAACGACCTACTGTGGTGAAGCCTTTATTTCATGAGTACAGGCCTTCACCTACGCGGTTTTGCGCTGCTCATGGCATTAATATCTAGCACATCTGAAAGTTTACTCAGATAGAAGGCAATCAGATAAGAAGTAAATCGAGTGAAATTGAATCCCGAAAAGTAATCTAACGCCGTAACACCTAATCGCTCCTGAGGGCAAACGAATCACAAAATCCAGAATCTCTCGCAGATGCAGATCTACCATGTAGGAACAACCTTCTTCAAGAACTTCATAAACTTAAAGAAACCAACCGCATACTCCACATTCCCGTACGGATCAACAACGCGTTGAGGAAATGCAATTCCAGCCCCAAATAGGCCCGGAATCTTCTCTCCACCAGCATCACCATGAAAAGCACCCGTCTCATGATCGAATTCCAAACTCAATGACTCCCCACTTTCCCCCAGTAACTTGGGCAAGGGATCTCTCGTAAATCCCACGGCTTGAGTGATATACTCACATTCGGGTAAATGAACCCGATACATCTCGGTCTCTTTTTCCTTCCCACCACTACAATCAACTTTCTCAATGAACTTTCCGGCAGCGGAGGTAGCCAGTACCGAGTCTTCCAGTTGGGTTTTCGCAAAGTCTGCAGCTAGACCCTTCAATCCTGTATTATCGCGTAGGATCCATCCATCCATGTACTCTGCGTACCGGAGTGGGTGACGGGTGAACCACTTTACCCGCAAAGAAGGATGAGAGGACTGTGCAAGATTGACGAGGTTTAAGAGCGCGAGAACAGCGCTGTGAGAGGCACCGACGACGGCGACTGTAGTTGGGTTTGAAGTGGGGAGGGTCTTTGCCAGGACAGAGGGTTTGAGAACAGTATCTAGATCTAGTGGGGAGATGTGGAGGTCTGGGATGGGAATGGGGAGGTTTGTGGGGTGAGATCCCGTGCAGAGGATCAATCTTGAAGTTTGAAGTTCAAGTTCCTCATCTCCACCATTCTGTTTAATTCGAACAGTCCACTCTTTCTCCTGTGATGTCATTGTTAGTCTTTTATCTGGTTTTACTTCATCATCCCCTTGGTTTTTAGAGAGGATTGTAGGATAAAAATGTACCCTTGAACCAGATAAACTAGCAGCAGTTACAAAGCCGTGACAAGCCAGAACCTGATCCATTTTGACGAGACCGTTTGTTAGACCGCGGATCATATCTGCTGCGTAGTGGAGGTGACATGTCTTTTCCTGGTCCAGTTTGGCTAGGGTGGTGAATGCGTTTGGACGCGGGGTATTTTCGATGACGGTTCGGAAGGGTTGGAGGGATGTGGCGTATGCTTGGAAAAGAGAGACTTTGGTGTTACTGGGGACTTCACGATATTTGCGATGAACTCGGCCAGATTCAAAACTGGGGTCGATCCAGGCGATAGTGCCAAGTTGGCGTTCGAGGAGATTTCCGACGACTGCGACGCCGGCGGGACCAGCACCGACGACCACGGCGGCGCATTTGCGGGTGGTCATTTTGAAGAGAGAAATGTGGATGTAGAAGTTGAGTGCGTGGAAATGGAGAATCGGATGATAGAATCAGTTCCGAAGGGTTGGGGGAACAAGTTGGGAGAGTCAAAGAGAAGAGGGGGAGGGAGAAAGAGAGAGAAAGATTGGAGGAGAAACAGATTCATTCGGGGGTATCTCTAAATTATAAGCCGACACCGTCCACAGCCCACACCGCAACCACATGAAAGCAACCCAAGAATGCGTGCAAATCCCCCCTCACTGGTAGGGTATTACCTTGGGGATTGCAGATAACGCAAGCACACCCGGGTCATCGCTAATAAACGGGACAAAGGAAGGGAATGACACATCGTGGACAGAAGAGTGGATTCTCTCGGTCGAATGCGAGTGAATTCGTTCAAATCAGCTGCGAGAAATGCGTGTTTGGCTTTGCGCTTTTGCTGTTTCAGCCGGCCGAGAGAACAAAAGGCGACAGGGCCCCACGCGGTTGTCCTCGGCCTGTCGGCTGTGCGTGGTGATTGTCATAGCGAGGTATTCTGTGGGAGGTACTGGTAGATGAGGGTGTTGTCTGGGGAAGTTTGGGAAAGTCTTGAAGTTAGTAGTAAGTTAGTAGGTGATTTATAGGGTTTATCAGAGTCAAAAATGCTTGATTGCAGCAAATCCGGGGGAAAAAAGAATGAATGAAAGCTGGTGGGCAAAGTTGGGTCTTATACAAACCGCAACTGTCGATCTTGGCGAGCACGCAATTTGGACACCTCAGGCAGATATCCCTTCTTGTATACAGTACAGTAGCGTAGCAGGAAGAAGTTAGTAGTAAGTTAGTAGGTGATTTTGTAGTGTAGCGTAGCAGGAAGTGTATAGTATTCTGTTGAACTATGTATATTGAATACTCTTAACATAACAGGAATGATAATTAAATAGCCCAGAATATCCTCACACTAGCCTCAAACACATGATTCGCCCACTGTCCAAACCTCGCCCGTCCCCAAAGTGCAATCGAATCCCCCACCTCCAACTCCCGCACAACTCGTCCATCCAACGTATATCGTCCTCGACCCAATCGTCTCTCAATATCATGAGCCGCCGTAGAATCAGCCCCGATCCCATCAAGATAATGCCACGTAATTTCCCGGTCCTGAGTCTCCGATACCCGCGCCCCATTCATTTGTACCTGTTTACTTCGCGGTAGAAGATGCTCATCATTCGGTTCAAAATGTTTCTTCACTCTTCCACCTTCATCGTCTAAAATTTCTCGCTCGGTTCCATCCACGTACATCTTTTTCTTGTGTGCTTCGTGGATAACCTCTGCGTCAAACCAGGTAAATGACCCCTGATACATATCCTCGTGGATCCGGGCACTGCCTTGATCGTGAGACTTGATATGGAAAATGATCTTTCGACAGGGGTGAGCAGTGCGGTGTGGAAGTGGTTTAGCTGATTCTGTTTGTAATTCTGATCCTGATCCTGATCCTGATCCTGATCCTGGCTCTGATTCTGTTTGTGATGCCAATCTTTCAAGACTCTATATCAAGTAAGCAAATTATTCACCTCTCCACTGAGAATAAACAAACCTTTCTCTCAAAGCAAAGCGGTACAGTCTTCAACAAAACCTGATCTCTATCAAACCTCACCGTTCTCTGTCCATCCATAACATTCTTTGTAGAGGGCCAGTACTCCGCCGCATCGATAATAGAATCCACCAATTCAGGCGGAACAAGCTTCTTCAACTTCCATTGTAGAATGAACCGAACTTTCAAAACATCCCATATACTAGGGAAAAATTCACTTTCCTCTACCTCTAACTCCGATTTAGATCTCAAGCTTGACTCGGAGTAAGGGGGAGGAGGCTCGTTGTTGTCGATCTCATTTTCGATATGACGCTGGCCACCGAAACCCCGGCGTAAGTGGAGGGGAAGCATTTTTAGTGGATTGCAGTGGTGTAGCGCGGAGATAAGACAGATTGAATATTGAATTGAGATGTAGTTAAGAGTATTTGGGTTCAATGTGAACGATGAAAGAGAAAAGAGCCGGTTGACAATCAGGCTGCAACCCCACCAGAGCTCATCCGCGAATCCACGCTTAGTTTGAGTTTACGACTTGCCACGAGGAAATACTTGGTAGATTTACATGTGAATCTATGGTACTTTTATTTACCTTGCATTGAGATACCATGACTGACTAGTATGAATGAATACAGTGTAGTATACCTTTGCTAAAGTGACGTTGGGTCTGCGCTGTGTCATTCTATGTCTTATCTTTCCCCGCAGTCACATCTGAACAGCATTGAACATCTCTCCGATGGGAGAGGCTAACTTGATAAAAACTATGAATTATTGATACAAATATTGATCATAGAAAAGCTGGAAATTCATGGACTAAACGTGAAATATGCCATACAAGAAAGAGAAGCATACCAAAGCTGAACATCTGTCTATGTGAAGACCAACTTGAACCTGTTTTATGACGTCAGGCTGCTGCTACACCGCGACATACTTCCTAACTGCAGTAAATAATAGCATACATAGCTGAATAGCAAGGAGAATTAATTGAATTTTGCGTGATGGTAGTTGAGGATGATGAGCAAGAATACTGCTCTAAGCTAGTATAGTGTACTTCAAGGAATACCGTCACTGCGCGAACTTGGTGAGTAAATGGAGGGCCCAGGAATAGGGTATGGAGGCTACCAGCCACTGCACAATATTGAATACTTGTACATAGTACAGTAGTTCCTCTACCGTAGTATATAGTGTGTAATAATAGCTATTCATGATCTAGTAGGTGCCGCCCTAAGCATAAACATTTCGATATGGAGAGCTTCTAAGCTCGGAACACTCGCGGTCCTGGCGATATGCTAGTCTACGATTTAAGGTCTTGGAATGCCGGTGGAACTATCTGACTCTTAAATCACGATGTTCATAGTATCTATGACCAAGCCTGGTTATAAACGTATGCAAATACCCTGATATACTGGCAGGTAACTTAGTACCAAGCCTATTATCTTACTTTGTAAGTGTTGTTATGAACGGTCAACTACTCTTTCAGTATCAAAATACCACGATCACTACTGCTTACCAGTAACTAATGCATCATTTATAAACCGTGCCACCGCCATGACCAAGGTATTACTAAATGCACAATGAATCAAATCAGTGTTTAGATTTCTCGCCAAAGCGCAGGTACTCAACCAACACCAAAGGCCAACATGTATGCGTGGTATATACACCGAGGACGCCGACAGAAAAAGAAGGACAGACACTGAAAAGGAAAAAGAAAGAAGAACCTTCTGAGAAATGATACCAGACCAGAAAAACTCCGATGCAAGAGAGGAGGATCCTTCTCAGTAGGCGAAAGAATGAACCCTACAAAGGGAAAGAGAAGAGAAGAGAGAATCACGTTCCATACCAGTCCCCACAACACCTCATATGAATACAGAGAACAGTTTCCAAGCCAGGTCACTTCAAGCCTCGCTCTCGTCCTGGAAATCAAAGGGTAGACAGGATGGAATCCAGGCCATGGCTATGCTTCCAAAGAGTCAAGAAAACTGCTCTCTAGTTAAACGCTCATCAGATATACATTTGCAGTCAAGTAATACCAGGAGTAAAACAATGGGGAATCTTCATTAGAGGTTTGAAAAAGAAAAGAAACATGGAAAATCTCGATAAGACCGAGATTCATTTCTGTCGGGAATATTTGTTCAGCCATTAAAACACATAAAATAACACGAATGGGAATTCATCTTGATGATGTCCTCCCGATTCTATCGTGCTGGCATATGACTTCCTCCAGGGCCCGTTGATACTTCAGACTGCTGAGGACGATAATGAACCGCGTCAACGGGTTTTGAGGGTAGAGGAGAAGTTTCTGGTTTTGAACCGGTAGGATGATGGAACAAACTGGATCGAGCGGGAGGAGGGGAGAAGAGAGGGTTACGGGCAGAGGAGACTGCCGTTGGAGAACGGTGCTCAAGGTTATGATTTGGGTGTGCTTGGGATTTTCGAACATCAAGCGGCGAGGAACTTTGAGAACGGAAACCCGAATGAAAGCCCGATTGGAAGCCGGATTTACGCTCTGCATCGTAATCTGGATTCCTCCATGGCCCTTGATGCGGATATCGCGGGTCTTGCTCGGTGCCATGAGGTGTGTTATTAGCCGATGAATTGGCTGCCGAGGCACTTTCGGGAATAGTGGATGCTGATCCATTCGGAGCATGCACGTCTACAACTCGTTTTTGAGCCGCCGGGGTTGCAAATGATGATGTAGAAGGAGCTTCGAATTGTCGTGGTTGAGGTCGATGGGCTTGGGGATATTGATGCTGTGTTTGCTGCTGGTGAATGGGATGCTGTGGGTTCGCCCACGGGTTTCGTTCCATGAAAGACTCTTGGGCTTCGGCTGCGGAGTAGATGTTTGATGGCATGGGTGACATTGCTGCTCGTGGCTGTAATGCGGAGGAAGACTGCCTTGGAGCTGTGAAACGAGGTTCAACTGCGATTCCCATCTTCTCTAGATCGTCGTCGAGTTCTGATGGACGCGCTCCTAGTAAGGTCGGTGCTGCTGGGAAACCCACATATTTTGCAACACCTGCCATCACAGAGACCTCTTGATTATAAGCGGTTTGATGGGCAATTTGTTGGGAGCGCCGGGTCGGGAAGGGAATGATGTGATGTGGACTCAATTCGTCCGTCTTGAAACGGTCATGCTGGATAGCATAGAATTGTTGGCTGATCGCACTTGAGTGTACTTCGCGTACATCTCGGATCTTTTGAAAGAAAGTGCTGAGAGACTGCGCTCGCTCAGCCAAACTTTTGTTAACAAGGGCTTTGATGCGATAGTGGTACAGGGTGTGTTCGTATTGGATCTTGGCATCCCGGTAACGTTGCACGCACTCGATCTGGCGTACATATTCGGGATGCGTCGGGTTTGGCCCTCTCAGCGAGTCTAGCTCACGATTGAGTTTCGAGATCCGCTCATCATAGATCCTGCGAAGCAGTTAGTAAACGAACAGAAGCAGGACAGGTAAAGAGACTCTTACTTGTCACGTAACGTTGCAAATTGCTTCTCTAGCGTTGCTAATGAATCCATAGCCAACATCTTCCTCGCAGCTAAAACGCATGTAAGCAAATCAGAAAGCCAGTAAAGCTGTAGCGACAGACAACTTACACTCTTCTTCAGCTTTGGCGGCGGTCTCTGCATTGTCGGGTCCCTCGACACGTTCCGCGGTCTCATCATCTTCGCCGAGGTTTTCATCGACAGCGTCCTCTACGATAAGCTCACCTCCAACTTCTGGTTCTTCATCCACCTCCGCATTCCGTTTTCCTTTCCGCTTCCCCCTCTTAGGTTTCTTTCCTTTCGTCGTTACAGCGGGGAGGTCTGATTCGGGGAGGTCGTCAACGGCGAGTTCTTCGTCGATGATTGCAGTCGGATCATCCATTATTGGCTCTGGAGAGAGCGGAGTGCCATCGTCGGCTGGGTCGCTCAGATCGCTCTTGATGGAGCTTCGACGTTTCTTCAAGGGCTCGTCATCGCCGATTTCGGTGCCAGTATCGTCACCAGCATCGAGACGCTTGCGTTTCTTCGTGATACTGTCCGGAAGTTCAACCTCATCGAGCAGTTCTGCGCTCTCGTCAATGATTCCGTTATTCTGGGAAGGTCGTCTCTTGCTCGGCGAGTCATCTGCCAAAGGCTCTTCCTCGTCTTCCTCTTCATCATCCTCTTCGTCCTCTTCCTCTTCGTCCACGTCATCCAAGGTAGTTGACTGGTGAAGCTTGCTAGGGCTGGGGCCAGCACTGCCAGCACTTATCACAATGTCTCGCTTTCGGACGTTGTGAGGCGAATCTTCGAGGCGCTCGGTTTCCGCCTCCGAGTCATTCTCCATTTGCCTTTCAGGTTTGGGAGACTCGTCAAAGTCAGACGGCTCGTTGTCCGAGACATCGTCGATCTCACTCAGACTACTAGAGCGTCCATCATCTGTATCATCCATCCCATCCAAGAAGCGATTTCGTTCGCCATTGGTCATGGAAGCTTCCGCCCCCGTCGCTGGACCGACGGTGGCCTGTTCGTTGCTCTCGGCTACCTCCATCTGCAATTGCGAGGAGTGCTAAGACAGAGAGTCACGGTGTATGGAGGGGGTGGAGGTAAAGTTGGGGCGTAATGTGCCAAACGGTTCGCTTGGCGGCGTTTTTGGTTGTGGGGAAAGAGAGAGGGCGGCAAGGTCACCGATCCACCAGGGAAAGGTTGGATTGGGAGTCTGGAGCAGTCATATAATTGATCAGTTCAATTGCCATGCTAGCAGGGCTAAACAGCCTGGGTTTCAAAGGTGGAGGGGAAGTTGGTTGGGTGGGAGAAAATGGGTAGGTCAGCGCCTCCAGAGAAGGCGGTGCGGAGACTGATCATCGCGGTAACCTCGCCTCCCCAAGAGCCGACAGGTGAGCGCTTGTGAGGAGATGAGGTTTTCGCGAGCCCAAAAGATGGTATAGAACCCCCTCATAGACCAAGAAGCTCTTGCAGCCATAAAAAAGAGACAAGAAATCACAAACGGGGCGTAGAGATTCAAGCGACGTACCGTCTCAACAATGCGCCGGGAGCGCCGCTGGGAACGAGCAAAGCTGCTCGCGACCAAGCACGATTCTCGCAACTAGTGCGTTCCAAAGGCACAAGTGACCAGCTATATCCAATACCACGCGTCTCGCAAGTATGTATTTCCACCAAAAGCTGCCGGGTCACCGATGCGCCGGTGCTGAACAGCGAGGGGAGGTCGACTAGGAAGCGGGCAGGATCAGAGTGGAGGGTCGCGGGGGGACGTTCGGCATGAGAAGCTGGAAGAAAACAAAGATCGCTCGCAATGCTCGTCAAGGCGATGTGGGGAGTAAATCGAGCAGCAAACTCGTCGTGGAGGAGGGATAAAGCCAGGCTTTGCTATGATGGGGGCAGCCCAGGAATCGTCCTGTCGTTCTGCCGTTCTGCCGCTTCCTGAGACTCACCGCCGCATACCCTCCAGGGTCACGTGGGGCTGACGTCGCCGGAGACGGCCGTGTATATAAATTGGCATGCCATGAGTATGATACATCAGATGGTGAATTTCAGTAGAAAAAAAAGGAATGACTGATCGAGTAGATTATATATTGCACATTCATGAAGAAGGTCACCATTGGAAAATGGAGAAATCATGTCATATACGTCAAATAGCGATAATATAAGATAACATTCATGATGAACATAGTAGGGGAATATCGAAAAGTGATTAGTGTCAATCAATGAGAAACCACCATGCTGATCAAACACTCACCGACCTCGAGAAGAAAATAAAGAACTAAACCGTCCAACTTTACCCTTGCTCAGTGATCTTCGTGTATTCGACTGATCCTCCGCCAATCATGTGATGTGCAACAGCTCCGCGCCAAGACCCGCTCCGATAAGCTACGGAAAGGAAAAAAAAAAAAAGGGCCGGAATTGCAATTGTGAAGCGTTGACCTCCATTCCACTCGACTCCACCTATTGAATTTTCCCCGAAGAATATCATTTTCTTGCGGGAATAGAATTTTCTAATCAATATGGGCAAGAAATCTAAATCACAGTCCACATCGGACACCCAGTCAAGTGCGGGCGGACTTCCATTCCTCAGTGGTAACGCATCTTTGGACCCGACATTGTCCTCGCTCTTCGCGCAAAGTGTGAGTCCTGATCTGTTTCAGAGATGACAATTTGATATGCTAATATTTCATGTATTAGTCTGGTCCCGTGCAAGCTCCCTCCGTGAAGTACACGACTGCAAAGAGATCTGCCAAAAAATCCGAGGATGCTGAAGCTGAAGCCGCCGTGTCGGAGGAGTCCCCTGATTCAGACGATGAAGTGATGGAGGATGCTTCTGAAGAAAATGACTCCGAGTCCGCAGAGGAGAAAGAAGACAAATCGCAAAGCCGCAAGCGCAAGCGCGGTGCCGTGGAGGAGGACGTCGAGGAAACTTACATGCGCCGCATCGCCAAGGAGGAGCAAAAGGAAGATGAGAAGCGCAAGGCCGAAAACGCCAAGCGCCAAAAATCAGACAAGTCCGAGAAGAGCGACGAGTCTGGTGACTCTGACTCTGGCTCTGACGAAGGCAAAGACGAAGAAGACAGTGACAACGAAGAGGATAACGCTCCACCTCCAGTTCACGAGAGTGTATCTGGAAACGCAAAGGCGGATGAAGTTGAAAAATCCAACCGCACCGTTTTCCTCGGAAACGTTTCGACTCAGGCTATCAAATCCAAATCCGCTAAGAAGACTCTTCTCCGACACTTGGCCTCCCATTGTCCCAATCTACCTGAGTCCACTGGCCCGCACAAAGTCGAGTCGATTCGATTCCGCTCCGTCCCATTCGCCAGTGGTGGTGGTCTACCCAAACGCGCATCATTTGCTAGAAGGGAAATTCTCGACGAAACTACGCCCAGCACTAATGCCTACGCCGTATACACCACCATCCAAGCTGCTCGCAAAGCTCCCGCCGCATTAAACGGAACTTCCGTTCTAGATCGTCACTTGCGCGTGGATAGTATCGCTCATCCAGCCGAGATCGACCACAAACGCTGTGTTTTCGTGGGCAATCTCGATTTTGTCGATCAGGAGGGTGTGACCGAGGACGAAAATGGGAAGAAGAAGAAGGTTCGGGCACCGGCTGATATCGAAGAAGGTCTTTGGCGAAGCTTCAACCAGAACACTGGTGACGTGAAAGACAAAAAGGCGAAGAAGAACGTTGAATTCGTGCGTGTTATTCGTGACCGTGCAACTCGTGTCGGAAAGGGATTCGCCTACGTCCAATTCTACGACGCAAATAATGTCGAGGCAGCTCTCCTTTTGAACGGGAAACACTATCCTCCTCTACTTCCGCGTAAATTGCGTGTGACTCGTGCGCGGAAGATGGTTAAGAAATCTGAGGATGGTGGTAAGGATTCTGGTAAGGGTGATTTTGCCCAGAAGACGCTTCAGGGTCGGGCGAATAAGTTGCTTGGTCGGGCTGGTGCGGCTAAGATGAAGGAAGCTGGGAAGGGAGGTATTGCTGGGAACTCGTTTGTTTTCGAGGGTCATCGTGCTACGGAGGGTGGATCTCGTATGAAGGTTAAGACTAAGAGTCGTGGTTCGAAGGGTAAGCCTAAGGGTCGGGGAAGTAAGCGTGCTGCGGCTTATCGTGCGGCTGGTGGCCAGAAGCCATGATTTTGAAGCACGAAATGAAGAATGGGGGTTGAAAAAGGGAATTTTTGTATTTTATAGGCGTTGAGAGCTGGGCATTTCATCTTGGAAATATAAAGTGCATGCAGCACGGTACTTAGATATCGCTGGTTTGCTACGGTACCACTTCTACAGTAGTTGTATACCTAATAGCATTATTGTCTAGATTGTAACTTTGGACGTTGTTGTAAATAAAATGTTGATGTTTCAACTCCGTTTATTAGTAAAGCATCGTTTGCTACACTTTCATTTATTTAATCACATTGAACCGGCATGATGAGCCTAACTGGCATTTAATACATTGTGAATAGAATCAGACAAGAAGAACGAGTCAGGGATTCCCGCGAGTTTCAACTGTAACACATTCAACAGACTAACTCTGACGATCCGAAGCCCCAGGCATCAATCCAGACGTGAGGCCAAAGTATAACCAAAGCATCAAGTCCTATTGGCGTCAATAGCGAGGCTCTGATGACCTGCCGCGGAATGATCTATTGAGTCGAGCCCTCAGGTGCAGTAGTCTGTGCTTCTGCCTGCGGAGCTGCGGTGCCGTTGGCGACTGGCTCTGCTGGTTGTATAGCTTGTGGTCTCCATTTTGACAAGACCTTTCCGGCTGCAGGGCGAGATTCTTCGTCTGTGGATTAATAGGTCAATATAACTGTCGAAGGAAAGAATCGGATCGATTCTGTCAGAGAAATAGAAGATCAACTTACAGGTTTGATAGACATCCTCGAGTGTGTTGAGACACATCTCACGAGCTGGAGGCCGGAACATGACCAGATACCTAACAAGGAAAAAAGTGAGTTGACTCCACAGAACATGTGAGTGAGGGAGGTGAATCCTACATTAGCGCTTGAACGCAGAGATTTACGCGTTCAGGGTCCTTTGCCAAACTGGCAACACGCTGGGTGATGGGAGGAGTGATCTCTGGAACTTCACTTAGGAAGCGGACTAAGACTTTGATATCACGCGAATCCAAGTATGGAAGGAATCCATCCAAGAGTCTTAATACCCATGTGTCATAGTGAAGTGTGACAGCAGGTTCAGAGTCCTCTCCCTCATCGCGCTGGGCCGCCGCAGCCTTCATCTGCATTCGATCATTGTACCATTCCTCATTGAGCCAACTGATACCGATATTGAGTCGTCCGCGGAAATCTTCTAAGATATACCGATATAAGGTCTCACGAATGGAGTCGGAGATGGTCGTTTGTCTACGAGAGGCGATTTTAGAGTCTCCCTTGCTGACTTTGTCACTCGCCTCCAGTCCGGCTGGAGCGCGAGTGGCAAGTCGTGTGAGTAGCACAACCCAGGCATCTCGATCAAAAGTGCTTCCGGCAAGCCGTGAGAAGCCGGGCTGTTGATGCTTGGGTTGTCCAGTAGACGGTGCAGTCTCGGCAACGTTAATCATACTGAAGACGCGTGCCACAGCACTGCGGCCAACATCACCAGCTTCATCTTCGGTAAGAGGGGGTGGTTGAGGTAGAGTAAAAGGACCGAGTGAAACCAGATCTGGCTGCAGATCTGCTACTTCATCCGCCACAGCAGTCATCTCTCCTTCAGCCCCGTCTGCTACATCCATAGGTTGATACTCAGGCTCGTAATCATCATCGTCATCATCAGGTGCAGTAGTTTGATGTTGTTGCTGACGTTGAAGATTCTGCTCTTTTGTTTTCGTTTGATACCGATTGCGGACAGCCTAAAATGAAGTTAGCTAATAATCTTCGGAATAACTGAAGGTGAGCCTTTACATCAACAGCTTGTGTCAACATGGACGGGTTGACTTGTGAAAGGAGAGGCACCGTGATCTTTACGAGGAGATCTGGTGGAAGCTGTTTGACATCAAATGAGGAAAGGCCAATATCTTGAGTAAGTGTGAAGAGCTGGGCATAGCTTATGGGACCAGGAGGCAGTGGCGGGATTTTGAGCATCGGAGGAGTAGCTGCATCAAGACGAGCACGTTTGGCAGAGTCCAATCCATCTGTGGGCTCAGTAGGAAATCCACGTTTCTTGGATGCATCATCAACAGCTTCCAGTTTGGATTGCATGAGACGTTCAATGTATATCTGCATCTTCCCTGCATAAGGATGATTCGGGTTTCTCTTTGTGATGTTGACAAGGAGGGCTTTGGCTGTTCGCTCCATGGATTTAACATTGACTCGGACGGTTGGTGTGAATGGAGGCCGGACATGTTTTGTTGGATAGAAGTCTAAGACGGTATTGATTATCTTGTTGGCGATAGATTGGCGAGTGCGGATGAGTGGTGCCAGACAATTCAAAGTTGCGTTTACTATAAGCGCATCGCTAGATGAAAGTTAGCATATCATTAATATTTCCCCAACGTGGGATATTGCCGTACCAGATATCTTCTTGAAATACACCTAGCAATCGATCGAGCAGCCCAGACGCTTCAGCTTCAAGATGAGATATCTTGAGGACCGGATGGGTCCGGGGAACAATGGCGAGAGACGTCTCATTTTGTTCCGGTCTCTGTAATGAAGGTAGAATTAGCATTGAAATGCTGTACAGTGCACTCCTACAGAACATACCCTCGGGTCTGCAATCAGCCCTGGTGTTTGAACCTGAACAACACGCTGCAGGAATTTCACACAACAAATCTTGACTGAAGATTGAAATGAGTCCATCTTTCGCAAAATGTCTAGCTTAATCGCATTCATTGTCTCCCATGTCTTGCTGTCTCCCGGACGATTCACACTGGTAACCGTAAGCAACTGAGATGGAATCCAAATAGCCTTGCCGAACTTACATATGCCGGAATACCAAGGGATATAAGCTTGCTGCCGCTTGAACCAAGCTCTGTAACACAGCGACATCCGTCTCAGGAAGCGCCATTATTCCGTGAATGGTGTCCAGCACGAGGGGCGTCAGCTGCTCCTTGAGAGCCACAGAAAGCACCGGGCTCGCAAAAGTCTCAGCAATAAAATCCGCACCCCATCTTCGCACTTCTACCCTCGCATTGGGTCCAATGATAGGTAAGATCCCATTCACGATCTGCGGGTACAGAGCTGCGTCACCGAGGACAAGGTTACGAGCGGCATTCAGCTGATTTAGCTGCACAGCCGCTTGAGCCATCGCGGCTACGGAGACGAGGAAGCGGAGTAGATGCGATGGATCGGCAGAGGAGGAGGGGAGGTCGGCGCAATTGGGTGAATAGGAATGGGAACTGGATGCTACTCGGGATCGGGACGCGAACAAAGCTGCGCGCTGTTAGGCGACAGCCACGCGCATATGATCGACGATAATGTCGCAAGTATTCGAATATGTACTATGAATGGACAAAGACGAGGGGAAAGTGGCGGGGGTGTGCTGGGGTCGAATGCGAAGAAAGACAAAGGATGGATGATATGGAAGAAACAGAAGAAGTCCGCAGGGGCCGAGAAAAGTTGGGGAAGTCCGAAGTTGATTTGATGCTCGGCGCGGTTCATCAGCCACCACAGCAGGGCATTCAATACTAGCAAAAGAACAGATTTAATAGGAAAGAAGTATATGAATGAATTGAAGCAGATGTGATAAGATTCTATTTGACATTGTAAATCATCCGAGTATTACGATTATTGATATTCTGTTCAATAGCCGACAATATCACGCTGAAATGATAATCTGCCCAGTCCAAGCAATCTGACATTGTATCCTGTAATTAGCCCCTCTCTCTAGTTTTTAGTTATATAGTAAATAAAACCAATTGAGGAAATGACCAGCAATTATCAAACATTGGCCCTGTGAAGAACTGCAGTACTTCGACAAACTTCGGCATTCAAAATCGCCCAAAGAGGCAGTCCGCCAAGACTCAATCTTCCCCGTCGACTTGCGACTTGCCTTTTCTCCGTTTCTGTTGGAACTTCGCAACAACAACCTACCCTCACTATGGCTGCTGGAATGTTTGTTACCAACTTGATTATCCTCCTACATCATATTCTCGCTGATATCTAACTTCTTATCCAGCTTCAACTCAACATACTACGGCAAGGATTACCGCGCCGGAGCCGCCCTCCTCCGTGCTCGCCGGCCATTCTTGGTGAAGAACGCTATCACGGGTCTCGGACTCTTCGCTTTCACAATCGGTGTCTGTATGTTATTCTCCATGTTTCAGAACCGTCATGCTTTCATCTCCATTGCCCGGTTTTCCCCCAGAACCAAGCCATCCTTGCGCAGAGGATCATGCCACCCGTTATCACAATCAAGACAAACGCAATACACTTCGGAGAGCTGGGCGACCATACCTCGAGCAGATATACAATAGTTAAACCGAAACTGACAATATCAATCTAACTAGATGCCTACACCATTCGTGCCGTCGGCCAAGAAGAATTCTCCGACGTCCAGATCCCCGATACCCCCTCGAAGCCCCAGTCCGAGAAGAAATAAGAAACACCACTACGACGAGTCCCTCGCACTATCAGAATACTCTGTCCAATGTGCGGGGAGTACCTGCAATTCTGGCGTGTATCATATACCCGCAACAATGACGAGGCGTGGTCAATCACTGGACTGGACTGGCCTACATGGTCTTACCCACACGATGGGAAAACAGCAACGGAGCACTTCGGGGTTATGGAGTCTTTTGGACAGGTCATGCTTGTTGGCCTGTGAGCTTAGCGGCTTTGATTTATTGGCATCTAAGATATTTTGTACAGATTGGATGAATGGGGGATAATATGTATACAAAGATCTTCATCTAAATCCGAGATTCTCTTCTCTTTTCCAACGTAATAGGTTTGTTCCGCTTTGGAGTTGTTACTGGTATTGCTACTGGCATGAACAAGGTGAGATTCTTTCCAAGGGGTTCTTATTGTATACTATGCTGAAGTTATAGTACTCAAGTATATTCATCACCCGCAGAGAAATACAGGGAACATCGCCCTACCGTCGTGCTAGGAAAAGTGTAGAGCAATAACAGAAAGAAAACAAGAAAAAGAATACATAGGACAATTCCATGTCAAAGGATTTACTCGGTTCTCAGAACGCGGGGTCCCTTCTTCTTAGTCGCACGCTTGCGCTTCAGACCCTTGTCAAAAGCGACGGCGTTGCTGTGATCACGACCGAAGTTGTCGAGATCCTTGACTTTGAAGATACGGATGATCCAGTTCTCACTGGTAAATGCCTCCTCGAGGGTGTCAAGCTTAGGGCTTTCCGCAGGCAGTCGGACGCCACGAACACGGTCAACGGCTTGTCCGGCGGGGAAAAGAGAGTTGTAGTTGTAATAGGACATTTTGTACCTATGAAGAGGTTAGTAAGAGAATTTTTTCATGAAATCGAGGGGCAGGGAGCATACATCAAGCTGTTCTTCATGGCGGGAGTGGCCTCGTCGTCAACACGATATTCACCCCGAGCAGTGAAGAAGTCACGCTCCTTGATCTCATCAGGCCAGATACCCTCGGCAATACGGACCATCCACAAGAACTTGTTGAGATCATCGCCAGAGTAGCCGAGTAGTCCACCGAAAACGACCAGAACATAGTCGACGTCGTGTTGGCGCAGGATCGGGTAGCTGACTTCCTCGCGCGAGCTCATGGCCTTACCAACGGTGGCAATGTGGGTGTTGTTCCAAGTGTTGTTGTCGACCAGAGTAGGACGGTCAGCCATACCACCGATCTGGTAACCATAATCCCACCAGGACATGATCTTGGCATTGTCCTCGGTGTTTTGACGAAGCCAGTAATAGGCCTCACGGTAGTCATCGATGATATGCTGGCTTCCATCAGGAAGACGGCTGGCGAGAACGACCGAGGGGGATGAGTACGCATTCGAGGTGACCCAAGTGCAGTGAGCGACAAACATCAGAAGGTAGATAGTAAGAGAGCCGGTTACGATACCCTTGGAAAGGTAAGAGTAGATGCCGACAACGGGGTTCTTGGTTGACGAGAATGACTTGGTGGCCTTGTCCGCGTTTGCTTTGGCCTGGCTCTCAGGAGAAGGCTTGTACATGACCAGGAAGCTATCAAGGATGGTCGACAGAGCCAAAGCAGCAGCAACACAGACAATGGGAGTCAAAGTCAACATCAAACGAACCATGACACCAGCGAAGTAGCTGGAAAGGACGGCATAGATGATCACAAAGACGTGCTCATCCTTCAGGTTCTGGAAACACATGAACACACCGGCAGGGAACAGCCAGATTAGGAAGTTCAGATCAAAGAAGAAAGCAGGCCAGGCGGTAGGCTGGTGCTCGGAGACGGATGCAATGATAGGAATGTGAATCTTAGCATAGCCAGTATCCCACAGAGAGTAGAAACGACCACTCCAGGGGGCAATCACGCCTGTAACGGAGAGGAGGATGAGACCGGTAAATCCAAGACCAAAGGTGAGCAGGACCATAGAAGTGAGAAGTTTCTGGAACTGCTTGCCGGGCAGGTATGTTCGGACAAATTCAGCAAACGCAACGAGCTGAATCAGTCCGAAGATACCAAGGGCCGACATGTGGTCACTGTTGCGGATAGGCAGGAAACCAACGAATGGAATCTGCATACTGCCCAGTGTTCCGAGAGCATACCAAGTGGTATAGCTGATGTAAAGGCGGGAGCTATAACGACCCATGCAAAGCAGAACGAAGACATGGAGAGGAATGAGGTTAGTGATAAAGACATATCCACCCCAAGCAGAAACCATGTATCCATAGAACAATGCAGTCAATGCTCCCCACATAATAGATCCATTCTTGACGGCTTTGATCCACAGGAAGAAGGTGAAGACAAGCAGGAAAATGGCAATGGCCTCATTATCGTAACTTCCAGCCACGGAACGGGAGATATAACCGGGAGTAATTCCCATGAACGCAGCTGCAAGAAGACCCGCGGATGGAGAGTGGGACATCTCACGAGTCAAGAGGTACATGGCCAGGGCAGTCAAGCCCGAAAAGCCGGGTGCAAGAAGGACACAAACGTTTCGAATATCGACGGGGATCGTGAGGAATCTGAGGATATGGTAAATCACACCACTGGTAACCATCAAACCGGGATATAATGTGCCACCAGTGACACGACCCAGAGGATGCCATGTTCCTAAGCGGATAAGCCAATTGTATCAGCACTACTCTGTGATACGGCGGGGGACCTGAACGACGCGCAAGTATTGAGAAGGGGGAAAAGCATACGGTCATCAAACCAATCCCAGAAACTGTAGAAACCATTTTGAACGAGATATTTTGTTGCTCGGAAATTGAACCACGGATCGACTGCAATTGGAGAAAAGGTCAATATCTCATCTTGGTATATCTGGCCGCTGCGATGCTACGGGGCTAGATGAGCCGGCAAAGGGAGATCGTACATTCGTGGATAATACTTTCAAATCCTAGAATTGATGTCAGATAAGCTACTCAAAGTAAGAATGTGCCATAACACATACGGATAACACTGAAGAGGCGACTGGCCACGGCGGCCGCAGCGATTGTGAGGAGGATGATGATCCGCAATAGACCGCGTGTATTCCGGCCGGAGCTGCCTTTCAGCAAGACATCGAGGGAAGACTGGGCCATAATGGCCAAAAAGAAGGAGCAAAGTCCAGATCAAAAAAGATAACACATGAAACCAAGAAACGAATGGGGCAGAGCTGCCAATGGATTCACCTGGTGGGAAGGTTGGAGAGAGAGGGAGCTGCGCAAGGTGGTCACTTCTGAGGGTCTTGGCATCTTTTCCCCGGCGCCACCTCCGACTGCTCCCCGCATCATCCATTCAACTACAACAGCACCACACCCTGCCCGAATCTTGTCAGGTTCAAGATATTGCTGGTTTTACGAGTGCATTTTGATATATCTAAGCTCTCTGATAAATGATGGAGCCACTACCATTTGATAAAGCGCACATTATCAAGGTGGTCGCTTCGAACGCTCCTCCTTCGCAGCTCTTCGAGATTCTGTCGCAATGGGAATCGGACGCTTGTCTTATGTCTGCTGGAAGTGGAAGCCCAGAAACAGGTGCGGGGGATCCTGAAACGCTGTGCCTTTACTATACTGGTTTTTTCTTTGCCCACCTTCTTGCGAAACAAATGTGAGTGCTTCCCGTCCTACTACTTCGAGCAAATGGAGCAAGCAGTCACTGATAGTTCAATTAACAACAGACCGGAAGCGCGAGCATTGACACAAAGAATGCCTGAAACATTAAAGCACCATGATCAATCCTTACAAAACTGCCTTACTCTGCTGCGAGCGATTTGGCAGAACGAACATACTCAGGTCTACCAAATCCTCCGTGACTTGCCATGGCCAGAGACCTTGCAATCTTTGGTAACAAGATACGAAAGTATGTGGAAAGACTGCTGGGTCTGATATCCTGCTTCTACTTTTTACTCACTTTCGTTGCGTAGGTTTCTTTCAAGACCAGACTTTGATCGCAGTCAGCAACTCATATGAAGCAATTCGACCAGCTGTAGCTGCAAAATACCTGGGACTTGATCCTCAAGCCGCGGAGAAGGCTGACCCAGCAATAATCCAAAAGTTCACCAATTGCGGATGGGCCTGGAATACTGAGACTCAACTGCTACATCCTTCGCCAATCAATGTACCGCCAACCGACCCCCAGCCCACCACTGGAATTCGTGAGACGATGGCAATGCTAGGGAACCGGTGAAGTGTATATAATTGGGCATACTAGGCGGCGAAACGGTTCAATAGGGAGGAATAACGACATAGCTACAACCCACCATTGGAGTTTAGGATAGGAAAGCATAGCACTTGATTACCAACCGGCTAGTCGGACACCAGCCAGTATTATAACGCCGGAATGCATAACACGATCTTTTGCTCTTGAGGTCCAACTGTATTGTACAGACGCACGACACAGCCCAGGGTATGTACAGGACCCAAATGATAACGTCTAAAACGATAAAATAAAGAAAACGAATCCAAAAGAAACCATTCCGTCTTTCGCTCGCAATGTCGCAACTCGGGGGGAATCAGACCCGATCAATCGTACAGTAAATGGACCCGAGCAAATGCTCAAATACCCTGGGGGGAGGGAAGTGCGAGTTTCGCAAAGAGATGCGTATTCATTCCTCCGCTCTATTTAAGTCATGACAATTAAGGGTTCTCGACAGCCTTGGCCTGCAGGAAGGCCTCGAGGTCGAACTTGGGGTTCTCGGGATCGGTAATCACTGTCACGAAGGAATCATCAGTTAGCACACCACTCTTCCTGGTTCTTGGCCATTCCGGCCTCCTCGGATACCATCATTCTACGAAGATGGATCAAGGAAACAAATATCCAAAGGGTCACATACGGCCAGAGGCTTGTGTCTTGGTCTCCTGGGGCTGAGTCTTCTTCCTCCACTCGGCCTTAGCCTGCTCGATCAGACGCTCCTTGCGGGTATACTCGTGCTCAATCTCGGTGCGCTTAGCCTGGGAGTTGAGGGAAGACTGGTGGTAAACACCATAGACGAGACCGGCAACAAGAGCCGAGTAGCGGAGGACCTGTAATGGCGATAGGTGGTCAATATCCGATTTCGCATTGAGAGGGGGCTGCGTGAGAGACCCCGGGGGGCGGGCAGAAGAGAGAGAAAGAGAGAGAAGGATACTCACGTTGACACCTTGAGAAGCCATTTCTGCAAATCTCCGGAGAACAAGAATGCGACGATAAATTAAGGAGCGGGAAACCGGAAAACCGTTCAACAAGAGTCGACCGTCAATGGCAGTGAATCCTCGGGTTGGACAAGGCGAGGTTCAGTCCCTTCTCTGCGCGAGTTTTTCCGGCGCCGTTCGGACCCGCTTATGTCATCCCGTAAATAAAGCGCAACACGCTACTACAGCTGCTGTGCTTAATGAACCGGGCCATATGATTTTACAATGTCTTCTATGCAGCAGCGCAAGAATGAGATCTTGGCCAAGCGAGCTAAGCTTGCGGAGCTGAAGAAACAGCGTGAACTGCGTCAGAAGGAATTCACTACCAACCGGAACAGTGTCGGAGATGCTTCAGAGGTATGCAGCACCGGAGATATCACTTACGGAGCTCATATGGGGAAATACTAACCCGCATAATTAGATTGTGTCCCCTGCTCCCAGTCATTCAGGGAGCAGAGCTGAACTTGATGATTTGATTTCTCGCCTGGTGGACCGTCCGGGGTCAGCTTCTCTCAGCCATGGAGCTGAGGGTCAGTCGCGTCGAGGAAGTCGACCAAATTCAGTACTCAGTGCCAGCCAGCTGAGTGGGGAAAACGCTGAAACATATACACCATCGTCTAGACCTCAGTCCCAGTCTATCGCCGTTCAAACTGTAGGCGAAGAGACCTACGATACCTCAGCGCCCGAACCCCAACTTCAGAGCCATGCCCCGCCGCCCCCTGAGCCAAAACCAGAAGTCGTCACATACAGCAAGGCTGTGCAAACAGATGACTTAGAGCAACCCGAAAGTCCGGATGGCTCAATTGCTTCGGATGACGAAGGACCTGCCGGTGTCTCACGATCAAGTAAACATCTCAGTCGACGGGAGCGCGAGCGGGATGAGGAGATTCGTCAAAAGATTCGTGCCGAAATTGAAGAGGAATTGCAGGCAGCCAAGCAAACTGGTCAAGATGCAGCTGGTGCGCAGACCTCAGAGCTTAGGTATCCCATGCGCACACTGGAGGATGATGAGCTCAAAGCCGTGACCTCGTCAGATGATTTCCTGGACTTCGTGGAGCGTTCTTCAAAGGTCATTGAGCGGGCTCTCGATGAGGAATATGATGTTCTTGCGGACTATGAACTAGGTGGTGTAGATGGAGACCTGGAGGAAGATGAAGAAACTGGCAAGAAGAGGAGAGGTATTCGTGAGGTGTGCCAATTTTGGGATGAACGATGGAGCAAGAAACGCATGATCAGTGATATAAGTTTCTCTCCTAAGGTATGTTGGCTCTACATTTAATTCCATGCCATTCAGTACAGCTAAATTGTTTTGCAGTTCCCGGAGCTCGTGCTGGCATCTTACACCAAAAATCCATCTGCCCCCCATGAGCCGGATGGCTTGGTGCAAGTGTGGAATCAACATCTGCAGTCTCGCCCTGAATATGTCTTCCACTCTACTTCCGACATTCTGACTGCGAAATTCTCTCCTTTCCACCCTAACCTCATTGTAGGAGGATCATACTCAGGTCAGGTCCTCCTGTGGGATACTCGGTCCTCCCGTGCTGGTGGAGGAGCTCCCGTCCAAAAGACACCGTTGACCGGATCTGGACACACTCATCCTGTTTATAGTATCTCTATAATCGGTACCCAGAATGCGCATAACATTCTGACCTCTTCCACGGACGGAGTGGTCTGTGGTTGGACCGTCGATATGCTTTCTCAACCCCAGGAGTATCTAGAGTTGACCACTCCCCCTCCATCCAAGACAGAGGACCTCGCCCCAACAACGATGTCATTCCCACAGTCGGACCCGACATTCTTCATTGTCGGCACTGAAGAGGGAGGCATCTACCCTTGTCACCGATATGACCGAGCTGGAGCTAAGGCCGGCACGGACCATCGTCTGGCCTACCGTGGCCATGCCGCCCCCATCATGTCTACTGCCTTCCACCCCGCTCGCGGACCCGTCGATCTGGGTGATCTCATGCTAAGTTCTAGCCTAGACTGGAGCGTTAAGCTCTGGCGCGTGCGCGCCCCCGCCACAACAGCTTCTGCCACTTCTGGAACAGCAGCCGCGCAGGTTGTTTCGCCCATTCTCGATATCACGCGTGAGGACGTCGTATACGATGCACGCTGGTCCCCGCACAGACCTGGCGTGTTCTCTTTGGTCGATGGTGCTGGCAACCTTGAAGTGTGGGATCTCTACACTGACACAGAGGTTCCAGTTGCACGAGCCAGTCCGTCCCGTGGTCCTAATAGTGGTATCTCGCGTAGTCTGAACAAGGTTGCTTGGGAAGAACGTGAAGGCAGACGCCTTGCTACTGGTGGTCTTAACGGTGTGGTAACTGTCTTTGAAGTGGGCAAGGGTCTCGGCGGTCCATCGGAGGAAGTACCAGCTGAGGAGTGGGCGGGCATGAAGAGACTCGTCGGAAAGCTGGAACAAAATGATAGGGTGGCTTAGTGGGAAATGGAAATGCCAGTGTTTAGCTTTCGACTTTTCGTTGTCTTGGGTGTCACTTGATGCTCACTTCATGCTGTACCCTAATTTTGTCTGCCATATACCCCCTTTTTCTCTTCAATTTGCCTGTCAGTACTTCAGGAATATCCTTATATCTACGGGAATAGAATTATTACATGATTTACAGGGTACGTATTTATTTTTTCTGATCAGTTATTACTCTAGTAGTAGTAATAGTAGTAGTAGTAGTAGTAGTAGTAGTAGTAGTAGTAGTAGTAGTAGTAGTAGTAGTATTTCGATGTTGGCGTGCACCTCTGGCTTATGCCATGCTTGGAGGATTTACACGATATCAGAATGACGAGGCAGAAGTCTGCCTAGACAGTACAGGAGTAGACACTAGAAGGACATCAGCTGGTGATTTATGATAGCTACTTGATAAATATAACCTATTGTTACCATTTTGAAACCCATCGACCCTCTTCAGCGACCATATTATCAGCCCCGTTTGGCCCCCGACCGAGAAGATAATCCCTGCCAGGATGTACAGGATGCACTCAGCAAGGCGAATCGGAGCTATGTATCCTGCCGCAGGTACACTCACTAGACGCTGTAAGCAGGAAGATAAGTTTAGAATTGGGTAAATGGTTGTCTCGCTGGTCGCACAAGCTATTTACTCCGCAACGGGACACAAATAAATTACAAACGAAAGACGTTGGAAATTGAACCGATGCCGAACACCGAATGATGCAATTTGCTACTCCCGAGTCTCTGGTAGTTTCATATGATCTTGAAGCTTCCAATTTGAATAACAGTGTAACTCTAATAAAGCTGGGTAGTCTTTGTTGACTCATTTCTCAATGCGTCTACAAGGTAACATTGAGTTGAAGATATTACCCACAGTCATGCCATGAGCAAACAAACAACCAAATTAAGTAAATCACCCACAGATAATACAGATTTTACCCTAACAAAACGATATTAATAAGAGAAATAGAGAAATGTACTCGCTATAAAAGAAGCGAAGATATACTCCCACAGCCTCAGCCAGTAAGCTTTCGGCCCGCAACTGCCCCACGTCTTCGGGCGAATGGAATGGATCTGTCCTTGTAAAGCTTTCACTGAACTTCTTCCCCAGATGACCTCCCTCTTCTTTTCTGTACTGTACCCTCTTCTCTCCACAACTCCCCGGAATCCATCTCTGTCATTCCTCTTATGAACATGGTCGAACTTATTAACGCCCCCGACTCTCGAGCTCTGCTCCCTCCTCTTCTCGCCTGTCTTCCTACAGCCTTTGTCTCTCCACGCCCACCACCAGCTCTCCTCCCACTACTCTCTCCGATCCTCCGCCAACGTCTCCAGATTCTGACTTCAGTATCTACTTCTCCTGATGAATCATGGTTAAAACTTCTCTGTTGGGACTCAACAAAGGCAGAGCGACTACAAAGTATTGTGGACGGCACCACTTTCGAGCCTCACCCCGTCTCGGGTGAGATCGAGCTTACGGACGATCTGCCGGCGACCTATAAACGGATTGATGATGAGACTCTTCAGTCATTAGTCGTGCTTCCGGAATATAGTCTAGCTGTTATTTACCTGTGGTGTCCCGACGACGAACAAGGTCGCGGCTGGCGGGTGGCGGAACTACTTCCGCGCGAGAGCCCAGCAGATGACGAACATACCTGGGGCTCTTCTATCAGCGAAGCAGACACACAAGCAAGAGACAAGATGCTAGCGGATGTATTAGACGAGAAAGATGAGAAAGAAGGCAACGAACAAGCTAAGAACGAGGAAGAAGATGACGATGACGACGATTATTGGGCTCAGTATGATGCCACCCCAGGAGGACAAACACCAAACGTCAAAACCCCCGCCCCCGCAAGCTCATCAAACTTGCGTCCCTCTGGCCTATCTGAAGCCTCCTATTTCTCTCAGTATGGTGATGTCCAACCAGCAATGGACAATCACGATCCGTCTGAGGAACAACCAGAGGTTGGCCCGTCGTCTTTGAACGGTGATATTCTTGCCAACCTGTTACGTCGTCAAATGAATGGGTCAGACTCGACAGAGGCTCCCCGCACAAATGGTTACGCCCACGATACAGTACCTAGTGAGGCGGCCGCTCATGCTCTCAACCATCCTCGACCTGCTTCCGCATCATCGGGTAGCTCTGATGCTGTGATGAAATTGGAGCAGACAGCAGAGAGCCAATCTACCTATGAAGTCGGCGTGAAGCAGCATATCGGCACCAGTATTAAAAGTCTGTTCCGCCTGGCGAAGGCAACGGGAATGTCACGTTCTGAGTTCCAATCTTTGGTTCAGACTGAGATTGAACTGTTGAATGTGACAGATGATGAGTGAAGTTCTTCTTTGAGGTGATTTAGTTTGTTATATCTGGACTTGATACCCACGAGTTTACGAGACTTGCTTTTGATATGTCGGTATGTATTTGAAACGAAATTATCATTGTAGATGCATCTTAGGGGTTTGGGAGTGTCTCGCATGCTCATACTTTTTCTCTTCTTTCACATTTTTTCTCTGATATACTTTCAAGTCTGTTGATGTGTCGTGATTATGCTCCTGTTATATCATATCAATGATCTACTATATCAAGTACGTAAAGCTATTCGTCTAGAAATACCGTACATTTTCAAGCTATCCTATATAATTCCTTCTACATATTTCTGTCGTATATGACCTCTCCCTATTTATTCCTCATCTTTGAAACATGGACGCATCATCTCATTTTTGTATACATTCGAAACCGGCCAACGCGGCTGTGATTGGCAGGGCTGCAATGAACGGTCCACCGCCCTCTTCCAGAGAGAACAGAAGGACACGCAGCCCTCCCACGTCGCCCGCATCTCTCCTTTTCCACCCTGCTTATTCTGGCACTCATCTGACTGAGTGCCAAATGTACTTTGGTGGTTCTGGTAAGTCCCTCATCTATCCTTTCTATTTGCCAAAAGCAAATCCTTTTTGTCACAAGTCCATGATTCGGTGCTGACGTCGCGCGTTTTCGGAAGTCTATTTACTTTAGGTGGTTTCACGGTCGCTCTCTTCGATAACTTTTTTATTTTCCTACTTTCTTTTTTTTACATTTCTTTTCTTATTTCCATCATGTCTTCCTCGCCTTCTCTGCGGAAGAGAGGTGGTAAGAAGGATGGATATACCTCCGTGGCCTCCAATGAAGCTTCAACTGCCGCCGTTGCCTCCGGCAAGCGAAACTCGGAATGGGATTACTGGCTGGCCATAACCGTTCTCACTGTCCTGGCATTCGCGACTCGCTTCTGGCGCATTGATTATCCCAACGAGGTGGTCTTTGATGAGGTTCATTTCGGAAAGGTACGTCTCCTGGAGCTTTGCGGCATATCTGGTGAACAGGGAGGATGATGAGGAAAGGAGAGAAACGAGATTCGTCTAAGCTAACATGATTGCCTTTATATAGTTCGCTTCCTATTATCTGCAACGCATGTACTTCTTCGATGTTCACCCACCGTTCGGAAAGCTCCTCTTTGCGTTTATGGGCTGGTTGATTGGATATGATGGCCACTTTTTTTTCGAGAACATTGGTGACTCGTACATCGAGAATAATGTTCCGTACTTGTGGTTGCGTGGTATGCCCGCTGCCCTCGGTGCCGTGACTATTCCCGTTGTTTTCCTGATTATGTGGGAATCTGGATATTCTCTGCCCGCCTGTGTTCTGGCGGCCGGTCTCATGGTGTTCGATAATGCGCACGTTGGAGAGGACCGCCTCATTCTCCTGGACTCAACTCTGGTTCTCAGTATGGCTCTGAGTATTCTGTGCTATGTCCGATTCTACAAGCTGCGTCATGAAGCATTTGGCCGTAAGTGGTGGAAGTGGTTGCTTTTGACTGGTTTCTGCTTGAGCTGCGTCATCTCCACCAAGTACGTTGGTGTTTTCACTTTCGTGACTATTGGTGCGGCTGTCTTGATCGATCTGTGGAACCTCTTGGATATCAACCGTCGCCAGGGTGCTATTGATATGGTCACTTTCACCAAGCACTTTATCGCCCGTGGTGTTGCCCTTGTCGTCATTCCTTTCTTCTTCTACCTATTCTGGTTCCAGGTTCACTTCGCTATTCTCACTCGCTCCGGACCCGGTGATGAATTCATGTCTCCGGAATTCCAGGAGACTCTGAGCGATAATGCTATGACCGCACAGTCTGTTGGTGTGCAGTACTTCGATAGTATCACTATGCGTCACAAGGACACCAAGGTCCTTCTCCACAGCCACTACGAGACATACCCTCTGCGTTACGATGATGGCCGTATCTCTAGTCAGGGACAACAGGTCACCGGATACCCGCACAACGACACCAACAACCTGTGGCAGGTCCTTCCCTCCAAGCCTCTGGCCGATGATGGCCAGCCTAAGAGCGTGCGCAATGGAGATGTCATTCAACTCCGTCACGTTGGCACTGACAGTTACCTCCTCACCCACGATGTGGCATCTCCTTTCTATCCCACCAACCAGGAGTTCACCACCGTCTCTCAAGAGCTGGCTAGCGGCGACCGACACAACGACACTCTGTTCGAGATCCAAATCCAGAGTGGCAAGCCCGAGCAAGAATTCCGTACCTTTGCAAGCTTGTTCAAGCTGGTCCATGTGCCGACCCGAGTTGCCATGTGGACACACACCACACCTCTTCCCGACTGGGGCTTCAAACAAGCTGAAATCAACGGAAACAAGAACATTCTTCAATCGAGCAATGTCTGGTTCGCCGAGACTATCGACGGTCTTGAGCCTGATAGCCCCCGTCTGCAGCGCCAAGAGCGCAAGCCCAAGCAGATATCCTTCCTCCGCAAGTACTTTGAACTGCAGGGTGCGATGTTCCACCATAACAATGCGTTGACTAGCAGCCACCCCTATGCTACCGAGCCCTTCCAGTGGCCCTTCCTGCTTCGCGGTGTGAGCTTCTGGACTAAGAACGATACTCGCGAGCAGATTTACTTCCTTGGTAACCCCATTGGATGGTGGATTGCCAGTAGTCTGCTGGCTGTGTTCGCCGGTATCGTTGGCGCCGACCAGTTGTCCCTCCGCCGGGGTGTGGATGCCCTCGAAGAAAGTAAGTGATACCTTCCATTAAGTGAAGTGTCCTCGTGACACGTCCACATATCCAATGAACACATTTACTAATAATCACAACCCTAAACAGTTTGGGGACACGGTACCCGCTCTCGTCTGTATAACAGCACGGGCTTCCTGTTCCTGTGCTGGGCCGCCCATTACTTCCCATTCTGGCTCATGGGTCGCCAACGTTTCCTGCACCACTACTTACCCTCGCACCTGGCTTCGACCATGGTAACTGGTGCGCTAATTGAGTTTATCTTCAATCTGCAGCCTCTTGATCCCGATACCGCCGCTCCCCCGGCAGATGACCCCTCTGGTAAGGCCAAGGGTGCGCGGGTGAGTCGGGACGTGCGCCGATTTGTCACTGCGAAGGAACGTATGGGGACTAAGTCTGTTTTTGCGGCCTGGATGGCGACTATAGTCATTCTTGGTGTGACTATTTGGGGCTTTATCTTCTATGCGCCTCTGACGTATGGTACTCCCGGTCTGAGTGTTGATGGTGTACTTGCGCGTAAATGGTTGAATTATGATCTCCACTTTGCTAAATAGAAGATGAGCAAGATGAGTCGTTAGCTGTGGGGGAAAACGGAGATGATAGTGCAAGAACTGCAAGAGAAAAAAAAAAAGAGGAAGATTGTATTCGATGTTTGCAATCTGTACGATATACATTGAGGTTTTTTTGATTGATTGATTGTGAGATATTTAGAGATGGGGGGAAGTAGTGGTCCTCGGCCTCTCAAGTTTAGGGTTGTTTGGGTTGGTCACTGATTGTCATGTTTGTAGCGATCTACTTGAATTTACTTCATATTTTCTTCATATTTTTTTCTTCGTGTTTCTCCGATGGCTTGATCTTATTCTCATTATAATACTAGCTGTATTTGTCGTAGTGGGTGGGCCAGGTTGCACCAGTCTATGACTCGAGTGTCACTGGTGGTACGAATGGCCAGGATGAACCATCTCTGTTCACTGAACAGTGTAGGATGCCAATTGTGTTGATGCCCAAAATGGACTGAGAGTATTCAAGTTGAATTGGTCTTCTTGCAGTATGTTCTTGACTTGTTCTATCTGTGTATTTAGTTGAACTAGTATTTATAGTATCTACTCCATACGGAATTGTTTACTAGATTGTATATGATTAGTCATGTTTATTTTTAGACATCAACAAAGTCCAAAACCGTCGAAATTCAGATCCGGTCATTCAGTTATTCAGTTAAAATTATATTCTGTATGATTTATCTTATTCATATTATATTCATGATATTTATAGTATTATACAAATACCTGTATAATATGATTCCATTACCTCTACCTAATTACTGTAACTAGTTATACTCTACATATTCTACTGTGTACTAGTACTATGTATTGTATAGTGCACTCGCACTAAAGCCACAGAGGCAAATAATGCAGGGACTAGACTGTTCTTCTCCTCCCGACTTGACCAGACTGGATTTTTCACTTTCCTCCTCATTCCTCATTCTTCATTCTTGACCTCGCCTCATTCCTCTCTTCTCCTCTCTTCTCCTGCTCTCCTGCACATCCCAATTCACTATCTACCCGAAGACAAACAAGACCCTCTGATCCACTCCCCACCCACTGCTTCTCCATTCCGATCTGACTCGCTCGTCCTCCTCGGGAGTCAATCTCGAGCGGAGCCCAAGTGAAACCGTCCTTGTCCAAGTGTCCCAGGTCTCAGCCGCTCATTCGGTTTTTTTTTTTTTCTTTTGGGCTGTCTGTGTGTCTTCTCTCTTTTCTTCACTCTTCTCTCTTTCTCATCTTCTCTTCTTCACGACCATCAACCAACCCGATCATCCCAATAACAGAGCAAGGTGTGTACATATCTGCTGCATCCTTCATCGGCATAACAGTGGATTCTTAACGGGACTTGATCAGCCGCTAAGGAAACTGTGTTGTGTTTCGGGTAGTTGACTCCGTGCCAGAAGCCTTCCTTTGTGACTGACTGGTCTTTCTTGTTCTCTTTAGTTTCCCCTGATCCTCTCTTCTCCTCTTGCTTCTCTCTTTTTATCTCCTCCTCCCCACTTTCTCATAATCACACCACACCATACCCACCCGCTTTTACGTGGTTTCTGGTCTTCATCTCCTCCCTCCCCCTTGTGTACCGCCGACCGATTGTGATTCTCGTTGAAAGAGACTGGTTGTGTCACTGGCTCTCGACTTGCATTTGACACGTCCAACTCCCGAGTACCCGAACGACACCACTTTTTCCCTTCTCTCCAGGATCAGCAGGGTGTAGATCCTTATGGGCGCACACCGAGAAGACAGCCTGAAGTCCTTTTTAGATACACTTTTTGTGAACTTGAAAGCGCTATTGTAGGCTTTTTTGATCCCCTCAGTCCTCCCTCACAATGCCCATCAAGCTGCCTAAAAGCTTTCAACGACGCAAATCCTCTGGAAACATCCTAGAGGACGTGGAGACACATCCGCAATCGTCTTTCAGGGTCTTTGAACGCCCTGGGCCGAATCGATCGATGACCGACGGTGCTCCGCTCACCAAGCGGATGAGTGAAGGAAATGCAGTGCCGTCAATGATAGAGGACCAGGAAAATATCTTCGCTGGAACCAACCAGCCCCTGGATAAGAGTCGGTATGAACACACTCACCCTCGACCATGGAACTACTCCCTCAGGAAACGTCTGACCCGGAGTCATTACAGCGGTGTCACTTACGAAAGTTCGACTTCAACTCGCCTAAGTTCCTCATCTACACTCCCTTCCTCCACCGAGATCCCTTCCGAAGAGGCTGCATCCCCGCATTCGAGACTCCACGATATCCCCGTCCCACCTCCACTTTCGGGGGCTCTACGCGCAGCAGGTAGGACTTTTTCTTTCGGCGGTCGATTCAGCAAAAATGCGGGATCACAGCCTCCTCCACGTCAGACGACACCGCCGGAAGCATCGAGACAACGCACCGTGTCGGGAAGCACTAATGATACGGCCACGCCGCCAAAACTCCCCGATTCGCACTGGGATCTAGGGGCAGGGTCGGATGATTTTGGAAAGATGTTCGATCATCTGGGAAAAAGGGATAGTGCCATGTTGCGGGACCATTCTCCTCAACGGCCAGATCAGGTACGCGGGGGGATTCTCTGGACTTATTATGCAAGGGGCACTATACTAATTGCTGATCCAGTACTCATCATCTCCACCGACGCAACCGATTTCAGGATACCAAGAGGACAGAGCTACACGACCACCGCCAATTAGTACAGACCGATCAATCCCCGTCGAGCCCTCCCCTTACTCATGGGACAGTCGTCATTCGCGGCACCATTCTGGGGATGGCCTTCTTAATGACCATGATGGTGACTCGCCAGCTCAATCCACAACTGATACCGTCACTGGATTCCGCAGGCCTTCACCAGGTCCCAGCCAGATGCTCGGTGCTACCACTTCTCATCGTGCACTAGAGCGCCCTACAAGGAGACAATCGGATTTCTCAAAATTACGCCGAAGTGGAGTATACTCTTATGGAAGTGACGCTAGCCCTATTGAAGACGAAGACGCCAACCTGGTCAGAAAGTCTCTGCTCTTCAGCAAAGACAACTCCCCATCAATTTGGACCGAAGAGGCCCCTTCATATCTCGACAAAGGCAAGGCAGCTAGTCCTAGCTACCTCAACCCAGAGCCTGAATCAATGTTCTCAGGACGTCAATCTCCCGATCCCGCTATTGCAGACCATGCCCGGCTAGCCGTTCAGTTTGCTGAGAATTTGCCGAAGACGACTTCCCCGGGCAACAAGGTCATGACCCCGTCTCAATTCGAACATTATCGTCAACAACAAGAGCTACGGCGCTCCAATAGCAATGCAACAAAGAGCGATGATGAATCTGGCAATGAAGAGTTCGAAGACGAAGAAGATGAAACTGAAAAGCAACGCGAAGCGGAGCGTCAGCGTCGCAAGCAAGAAGCCCATCTCTCTGTATATCGCCAACAAATGATGAAGGTGACCGGTCAGCAAGTCCCTTCGCCGTCACTGCGACCTGAAATGAGTGGTGCGAGCAGCAGCACCCCCAACCTTCATAACTCAAATCGCCTTTCCCACTTAGGCGATAAGTCGTCCAGTGGAAAAAGCACCGAGGAAGATGACGATGAAGTTCCGCTTGGTATTCTTGCGGCTCACGGATTTCCTAATCGTAATCGGCCACCGACACGACTGGCCAATGCCAGTTCTAACCCGAACCTTCGCGCGTCTTTGCAGCCGTCTTATGCGTCGTCTGCTCAATCTCTTTACGGTACCGATGCTTATAACCGAAGCAACTTGCCTGCATTTGCACGGAACTTGCCACCAGAGCCTTACGTGGGGGCTAATCTGGTTCGTGAATCTAATCGCGAATCCCTGGCTTTGGGTGGTGGCTCTGGCTCAGTATATGGTGGTGCATCCTCACCGGCACCTCCACCTGGAGGTCTAATTAACGTGATTGCAAATGAAGAGCGAGCCCGAGCTGCGAGAAGAGGCAGTCCTAATACCCAGGCAATGTTTGATCCGATGGGTGGAATGGGTGGTTTGGGAGGTGTCCCTCGGCCTTATTCGATGATGTCTCAGCATCAGCAGCCGCCTCAGATCACACCAGCGGAGCAAGCTCAACTCAACCTCTCCAATCAAATGTCTGCGATGGTACAGATGCAGATGGAGTTCATGCGGAACATGATGTCTATGCAAGGTGGACAGGGTACTCCGCCGCCAATGATGCCCGGTATGCCAATGCCTGGAACGGGTATGCCAGGCATGCCCACCGGTCCGCCGTCTGTCACGGGAAGACCCATCTCCATGCCCAATGCAGCTGGTGGTGCGCAACCTAATTTTGATCAGCGTACTCTCGGTCTGCTTGACCCGAACAACATCGCACAACGACGGGGTTCCCCAATGCCTCCTATGACCGGCTACCCATTCCCCAATAATCCAGGCTACGCTGCATCTATAGCTCCCTCGGAGCGTAGTAACGCAGGCCTAGCATCTCGTTACAGACCAGTCTCGATCGCGAACATAGAGAATGAGCGCCCCGGAACATCACCACATCTGAAACCCTGGATGGACGAAAACCACCTCTCACCCCACTCCCACTCCAATCTATCCAAATCAACAACCATGGCCACTGTTACAGTCCGACCCGTCTCACAGGCCGGTCAATCTCCATCCGGTGGACGGGCCCAATCCGGTTTTGGAGACGAAGATGAAGATGAAGGCTGGGCCGAGATGATGAAGAAACGAGATAAGAAGAAGAGTAGCTGGAAGATGAAGCGAGGAACAACTTCCTTTGGCGATTTACTTGGTGCCGTACACTAAGTTCAACTTCCCATCAAAATATCCTCATATCGCCCAACCAGCTCAATCCCCACGAAAAGATAAAGAAATCTGCATCCAGCTCGAATCATGCCCATCGCGCTGTATAGACATGCATTTTTGATGTTTCGCTTCGCTCGATATGATTAGCTTTGATCTTTGAATCAGAGTTCGGTGCATTCATTCGGTCTCTCATCTCATGTATCATCATTCATGGCTGAAGCGAAGAATTCAACCCAGTACGAGAACATATGTCTTTTTTCCCACCGTTTTTGTTTTTGTTTTTTTTTTTTTTACTTGGTCTCATTCTCATAAGTGTTTCTTTTTTTTTTCTGGCATTGGCGCAGGATGGCATGGCGTTTTTGTTGATTATCTTATATTATTATGTTTATTTTTCATGTCGGATTGCAGGTTGGGTCTGTTTTTTTATTATTTTGGGCATCTTATCTTCTCTCATATAATATATTGAGACTATGAGTCTCTTATACGATCTTTCATTCTGGATACACTTCCAATAGAGCACTCGCCCTCGAGTTCTTCCTAGTTTGGGCTTGGGGAACGCTGCTGCATCTAGCCTCCGAGATTCATGATTTCAGCAAAACGTGGAATGAGTGCATCTGCCATTTACAAACTCAAGGTGTGTCCCTGATTGAAGTGCATGGGCGAGGTCGTCCGGGACAATACCAAGTTGTTCTCGGCCCACTTTCACCAATGGAAGCAATTGACCAATTGGTATTTGTGCATGATACTCTAAAAACCGTCTTTGCCAGTCATGGTTATTTCATCACTATGCTACAAACACCGGTGAAATATGACGAAAACGGTGGAGAAAATATTGTGCATCTCTGTCAAAATATACATCTCTACCTGAGCGAAGTCAGCTCTGACCAGGAAGAGAAATTCTTTGCCGGTATTCTCAATCGTCTACCAGCTCTCTGTGCCTTTTGTGTGCCACATGAAAAATATTACGAAAGGATACGGGAACTCACCGATAGCCCAGCTGACTGGGGGTTGCCACGTCGACTTATGCCAATGCGAAAGATTAAATCCTGTCACTGGGGAATTGGATGCATTGACACAACTGCCAATATATATCTAACGCTGGCTGTGATCCTAGCAGCTGGATGCCTTGGTGTTTCGAAATCCGAACCATTGGTCTGGCCTGATTTCGCCCTCCATGATAACAAAGATCTACCGAGGAAGAAACGTCTTCCTCAACACCTGGAAAAAGCTTTGTTCGCTCTGGAATCAGGCTCAAACGATCTCACTGGTGATTTTACAAGACATTTTATGTATGGTCCCATGATTGACCACTACGTGAAGATAAAGCGTCATGAAATCTCTCTGTTCTGCGATGATGAATTGTATGATGAGCAACGGGAATTGCTAGTAATGAACCTTTAGTACAGTAGATTCCTCAGGATAAAACAAGTCCCCCCCCCCCCTTTTGCTTTCTGTGTCTATTCCAATAAACACAATGTTATTCGAGCCTGGTCAAGGGTGATACTAGGTGGTATCACATACGCTTTGTAGATATATATTTCAACATCGAAATTATCACTGCTGAGCCTCATCGCCAGTCTGTAGTGCCGGATCATCTGGCGCAGATTCTGGGAGTAGAGGTCTGACAGACCAACGAACCGCAAGATAATTCATCATCTTGCAAAATAGGAAAATTCTTTAAATAGTAGGTACTATGTACATAGTAGAATCATGTTGCTCCACACTAGTACAATTCGGGACAGGAACATCACGTGTAGTCACGTGTTTGATATTGTGCATCTGTCTTTGACGGCGGGCCGGGACACTTTTCAACCGAATATCGACATCCAAGTCTAACACCACACGGCATTTTGCAGGAACAAACGAAGTTCGCAGTTAGACGAAACTTCTAAACCAAAGGCGACGATTTCCATTTGTCTCAGGGACCCATCTAATTCTCGGTCTTGAGAACGTCTTATCGGGACGAGTTGGAGATCGTTTTGATTAACCAGCAACGTTGCTTGATTGGAAACAGCGTTGACTTGGCTAGACTGATCTAATCCATCTATCCCGCTGAATTATTCTATCTCTCTGGTCATTTGAATCGAGAGCATACATATATTGAGAATAATACCCACTCCAAGACGATCCATCGTCTATCACTCTTCTATTACTCTCCTTTCAAATTACGTTTTGGATCGGAATCTAATACTTCGCCATCATGAACGCGCCGGATCGGTGAGTAGGAATGTCTTTCCTGATGTGTTTT
>Ga0102593_1000196_pt2 | contig 148293 bp, 141 predicted proteins | sample AraplaCol_mMS_r2_2_FD_76862 | JGI IMG/M metagenome (GOLD analysis project Ga0102593, IMG submission 76862) | Arabidopsis root microbial communities from North Carolina, USA - plate scrape MF_Col_mMS_r2 (SPADES assembly) (version 2) | ecosystem: Host-associated > Plants > Roots > Endosphere...
GACTGACTTGGTTGACTGAGTGGACGCCCCATGGGAGAGACACGCCACTGGGTGACATGTTCATGTGCATTCAACTGAATTGGGAGCAGGGCATCTCTGAAATAGTTGTAGATAACCAATGTGAAGATATTGATAGAAGTAAAATAGTGAATATAATAGCAGGTAGCAACGATAATAAAAGAAATAGAATCTTGCAGCCTTGCAGTCCCCCGTTGGAGTAAAAGCGCACACGAACAACAGCCCGGAAGGGTCCAGACCAGTGGAGAAGCCAGATTGCATTAATTCAATACAGTTACTACAGTAATCATGATTTACTATTTACCACGTATATGTATATGTAGAACATATAGTATTTAATATTTAATAATTAATATACTAACTATAATTATCTATATAGTATAGAAATACAGTAGATATTCTAAGTATTACTGTATTAACTGTATTATGTACAATTAAGCATGTCGGCCCGTCTTGGACCCTTTGATCGACGTCAAACAGGACTCGTGTTAAATTTAGTGTGATACTATACAGGTCAATACACAAGGTTACAAAGAGAAATCAAGAGAATAGTATAAAATATTCATAATATAGAACATGACTTATTTATGATAATATTTAATAGGGATATTGTCATGATCAAGCATATACGAGACAACAACCAGCTATCCCTGACCCCAGACTGTGCTGTACAGTCTGAATCGCAGTCTCACAGCGTACGTACATACGCAGGGGAGCGAGCCAATGACCTCCCATTCCGCTGCCCCTTTACACTATACGTCTTGGATTTTAAAGAGGGAGAATAAATAAATACATACATACATACATACATACATACATACAGTAGAAGAACTCTCCTGAATTATTCGCCACAACTTAATTACTACTATCACATAGTTACTCCTACGGTACAATAGTGCTGAGTGTAATTACCATACAGTGGCCAAACCAAATTACACGCCACCACCTCGGCCAAATCAACCAAAATAACCAAAATAACCGTTTCCGTGTGACGCGACCTGGACCGAAGAGAACACAACGCTTGCGCCTCCCTGGGCTTGGCACTCGCTCCCCCCATTCCCCCTTCATCCCTAAACCTTCCCCTTCTCCCCTCAACTTCAACCCTTCCATCTCCATCCTCCACTCTCTTCCCCTTTGGTTAGGTCTTCTGTGTTCTTCCCTTCCTTCCTATCTACCCGTTTTGTGGGCGTGAGAAGGAAAGTTGGGGATTACTGGGGTAAAAAAAAAAGAATAAGGAAAAAAAAAAGGAAAGGAGGCATTCCTCCGGCCACTCGTTTTTTTTTTTTTCTCGGAGATCTGAAATCGGATCGTTTTTTAACTTTGTTCTCTTGCGGGTACTGAACTGATCTTACTTCACCCCTCGCTCGAACCCTTTACGATTCCCCATCGAACTCGCGAGCAACCCTTCGAGTCTCTTCCCCCTCAGTTGGGGTCCTCCACGATTCTCTGACCCTACTCCCCCGGGTCCCATTGATCTGGCCACCGTGGGGTCTTCGACGCGTGCCAATACCGCATCCATGAGTTTCATTCAGCGCATGGCCAAGCGGCTACCCAGCGCGCCGAGCCTTCCGATCGACGATGCTTCTCATGAGAAAGGTCATGGGTCTCAACGTTTTGCCTTCTTTCGCCGGCGCATTCGTTTGAAGGGCAACTCTTCCATTTCTATACCCCTCGGATTTGTGTTACTATTTCCATGCCTTGTAATTGTCTTTATACTCCTTCTATTCGTCCGCCACCCTGCATCCCCTGGAGGCATCCTAATCCCGGCGGGTACGCCGCCCTCTATCCGGTATGTTTTCACTCGTGGCCTGCATCTGATCAGTTGGTTTGGGGTCATCCACCTCCCTACATCCAAGTTGGACCGTCTCTAATGATTCCTCTCTTCACTCAACAGTAAAATCAGCGAGAAGCATGACAAGGTCTTCGCCACTGGCTGCATGCCCATTAGTCCTGACGTCGACAAGGAACCTCGCGCCAACGCCGCTTTCGTCGTCCTCGCAAGAAATAAGGAGCTGGAGGGTGTGATTCAGTCGCTGAAGTCCATTGAGCGTCATTTCAATCGCTGGTATCACTACCCCTACGTATTCCTCAACGATGGCGATTTCGACGATGACTTCAAGGCCACCGTGAAGAACTACACCAGTGCTCCCGTTGAATTCGGCAAAATTGACAACTCCATGTGGGGATTCCCCGACTGGGTTGACCCTGAGGTCGCAAAGGAGGGCGTGCGAAAGCAGGGCGATGCGGCTATCATGTACGGTGGCATGGAAAGTTACCACCACATGTGCCGCTTCTATTCTGGGTATGTCATAAAAGCGGCCTAAGAAGTAGGTTTCATCGTGCTAATCTCATCGATTCCGCAGACATTTCTACAAGCATCCTCTCTTGATGAAATACGAGTGGTACTGGCGTCTGGAGCCCGAGATCAAGTACTTCTGCGACATTACCTAGTAAGATTCCACCGTCATTCGCATATAAATATGCCTTATCACTCACAAGCGTTCTAGTGATCCTTTCATGAAGATGATTGAAGCCAACAAGACATACGGCTTTACTATTGCAGTCAAAGAACTGCGCGAAACGGTCCCCAACATTTTCCGATACGCATCCGCCTACAAACGCAAGAACAATTTGAAGTCCAAGGGACTGTGGGAGATGTTCCTGGAGCGTCCGGCCGAGCCAGAGGTTCCCGAGGCTGAGAAGAAGGAGAAGCTTCCCGAGGAAATCCTTCAGTCCGAGCCCGGTGTCAACAATCTGGACGATATCGATCCTGAGGCCATGGAAGGCGAGAGCTATAACATGTGTCACTTCTGGAGTAATTTCGAGATTGCTCGCCTGGATTGGTTCCGGAGCAAGGCTTATGAGGACTTCTTCCAGATGATGGACCGCAGCGGTGGATTCTGGATGGAGCGATGGGGTGATGCTCCCATTCACTCTCTCGCTGCCGGTGCTCTCCTTTCCCCTAGTGATATCCACTACTTCCGCGACTTCGGCTACCGTCACACCACCATCCAACATTGCCCCGCCAATGCGCCGGCTCGACAGCTTCCTCGCGAACCTTATCTTGAAAAGACCACTGAGGATGAGAAGAAGCGTATTGAAGAAGACGAGTACTGGGCTACCCCCGACCCAGTCAAGGAGAACGGCGTAGGCTGCAGATGCCGTTGTGACACCGACATTGTTGATGTTGAAGGCAAGCAAGGCAGCTGTCTTGCGGAATGGGTTGAGGTGGCTGGCGGCTGGGCCTCACCATAAACCCAGCCTGATCACTTCAGTCGTTCCCCGCATTACTTGTCACTATCTACTACTTCATGCCTTTAACTTGCATGTCATGCTGGGGTTCTTTTCTGGGTGGCGTTTAACGGATCTGACGGCTTTTTTTTTTGATTCGGAACTTGGCGTGACCATTTCCATGATGTTGACATATTCATCTAGCGTGCTATCCGTGTCACTGGAGTTGACTACTTCCCAATATTGGTTGATCGACCAAAGAGAAAGCCATCAAACCCTCATGGTTTCTAGCTTTCCTCGCCGATGGTTTTATTAACGCGTCGTCCCATCCACTTTCCCATTCTACCCTCCCAATCCATACATGCCTCTTGCGAATACATACTTGCTGCATGGGAAATACAGTTTTTACCCAGTGACACGGGGAAGGCCAACACAGTTTTGACGAGGAAGGTGAATCTGGAAAGAACCTGGCATCATATCTTTTTGTTTTTTTGTTTTGTGTCGTTTGTTTCTTCCCAATTTCTGTTTTCTACCCACTACCTTTGTCACTACTAGTTACCCTCTGCCTTTGGTTTCTTCCCAGTCCCTTTCTCAATACGTACACTTGTTGTCTTCCAGCATGCATTCATGAAATGTACATACCTGTTCTTGCCCCAACCTCCACCGTCCTTGTGCCACATATCACTTGGGCCTTCCCCTTTCGCATTGTCTTTCAACCCGCAAATACCAGATTCGAGCATGGATGTCTATAGAGTATGGAATAATCACCCGGAATTACGCTAAGAATGAGATGATTATAATGGACTTTTGCTTCTATGCGCGCAATCCAAACTGCCACGGCCTATGACTCTAACTTTCTGCGAGTATTAGCCCTTGCTATGGAACCAAACCCTATTTGAAAGCCTTTGACGTAGTGATAACCTTAAATATTTGAATTGGAATCCAGGCTGCGGATCTTGTACCCGTACAACTTCAACTATATTATATGTTGAGTAACAAAAGAACCCTGAAGCAAGATGAGCAGAGCAATGATTCGAGTTGTCATTCCAATCTTCCAATTGTTGATCCTTCGAGAATTTACCCATCCAAGGCTGCACCGTGTGGTGTCTCGGTCACCAATTGATCTAGAAGTCATACTAGATCACTTTAGTTTGTTTCCCAGTGTGACAGAAACCACTACTAAAAGACCTCCAATGTTTTGCAGCGTCGGAAAAGAAGGTCACATTCGAGAAATCGAAGATGAGGGGGTAAATGTCGATATTTCTAGACGTAAAAGTTGATATACTTACTAGAACTACATCGTCAAGCAGACAGCCGCATTGCACCGACAGCTCGAGTCCACACTGCATAAAATCACCACCGACGCGATGTTTCTGTTGCTCTTTTTTCTTGGCCTTGTTGCAGCCTTCAATAATCCACCTGGTGTGGATATTTGGTGTGGAAAGGCATATCATCCCACGTTAGTAGCCTCCTGTGTCTTATAAAAGCGTGAGATCCTAAAGGAGGAATGAAAACTGACTATTTCTAGAAACCAATCTTTCCCCCCTGGCGGCGGATTAATGAAACCTCCATCACCTTCAAAGCCTCGATTGACAATACAAGTTCGTCCGCGTATGAGCTTGTACACCCCGCCGGACGTGAGCGGGTCGTTTATCGTTGATTCGTACTTCTCGAAGCCAAATGACAACGAGACTGCCTTTGATCAAGCAGAAGAGCATAAAGATGACAATATCAAGCTGGAAATCTTCGTCGAAGAAGCTAGCTTACATCTACAGTCTTCGCTTGGTGCTGGTATAACCACGCAAGAAGTGCCATTTTCCCTGCGCGGCTTCGTTCCTCGATTCAGACCATACAGTGTAACCCTTACGGTCACACATAATAGTACTCGGCAGGTATACAACGCAACGACACAGATATTCTATCTCCCAGGACGAACGGACGGCGGCAGTATCACAAAAGTGGATAGTCTTTATGGCGGACTCCTGGTTCAGAATTACATGAATGGTTCGACGGCATGGAGTCCTTTACTCCCATACTCTTACTTCACTACCTTGGACAATGCGCCAAATCCACAGACTTTTATAGCGCAGGGTTATAACATGATTCATCTCGTCCCAGATGCAGGACTCCCTAATCAGTCATTCAATTTGACCGCGCTCAATACCTTCCTAAATCAATGTGATAGAGCCGGACTTTGGGTTACGTACGACATGCGATGGACGTACCAAAATCTTGCATCCGTTGCCATGCAAGTAGCTCTGGTCAGGACTCATAAAAGTCTGTTACTATGGTATACGGCGGATCAACCAGATGGACACGCCGACCCGCTAAATGCAACTAGTATCACCTACGACATGCTTAAATTACTAGATCCCTGGCACCCGGTCTCAGTTCTCTTGGACTGCTACAATTTCTACTATGCCAATTACTCCGATGGTGCGGATATTATTCTTTCCGATGTGTATCCTATCGGAGTCAACACGACCTGGTCGGTTGTCTACAACACTGTTTGTAATAGGACGTATGGACGGTGTGGATGTGACGATTGCATTGGTAACCTGCAAGATATCTTGACTCGACTGGATCGGTTCGAAAAATACCAACATTGGATCGGGAGTGTACCTAAGCCCATCTGGGGTGCTTTACAGGCATTCGGAAACGAAACGTTTTGGAATCGATATCCCACATCCGCCGAGGTAGTAAGCATAACGATGCTTAGTCTCAATCACAATGCAAAGGGAATTGTAATGTGGGATTGGCCGACAAGTCAGCCAATTACCCTAGTTACTAGAAAATTAGGCAAAGTTCTTACCACGGTGGGAGTGACCGAGTTCTTGCTGGGGTCACGTACTATTCGTTTGAAGGCTGAGGGACAGACTGAGATGGATGTAGCTGGGTGGAAGTTACACAATCAGATGCTGGTTAGCATTTTGTCTTTGCAGACGCCGAACTGGACAAATACGGTGACTATCAAGTTTCCGAAGGCTGCTACCTCTATTACCCAGGTGTTATGGGGATCCGGGCAATGGAGCATTGTTAATGGGACTTTGAGTAAAGTCGGTGGGACTGGGCTAGATACTGACTTAATTATTGTGCAGCTTGCGGCTCAAAGCTAGAGAGCTCGTAGGAACTAGTGGGAAATGAGGAAGGGATGGGGATTGCAGAGACACTGTAAAAGACCTACGACGTGTCTCCGATAGTGGTTTGTGTTGGACAAAAATTTTTACTATTGAGCTTTCCATCAGGGGAGCTCGATTTGAGTAAACGGCCAAAATATCAAAAGCAATTTTATCCTTTATAGATATTTATCATTTTATCTGCTTCAGTCTTTAACTATGTTAACGTTGTCAAAGGGTCAAGTTATTAAGGATTCAGGTCTGTGCTTAAATCTGGGGTCAGTTGATGAGATTAGTACGGGGTAATGAGTAGACAAAGAGCTCAGTGCTGTACAAAAATATAAAATAAAGAGAAACAGTGTTAATAATATTTTAATAGAAACTCATGGCTGCATAGAAGTACCGAGTCCCTTGGGAATATACTGTATCTATTACTATCTGTACATAGTACAACTATAAAAACCCGATTTGGTGACGATCGGTGGGGCAGTGGGGACTGAAGTGGGCGTAAATATCCGGCCTGATCGACGTAATCGTGTTGAGTAGACAGTGTAGTATTGTAGATAGTAAGTAATATATAATGTGCGATATTTTATTAGTATATACCTGCTGCGGTGTTCAATATTTTTGGAGTATTCTACCACTGGTGACTATACACATGTCTATGCGTTATTCAACTGGCTTGCTAGTAGTATAGTACGTAGTAGTACCTTTAGGAAGTGCCGTCTCCCCGCCCTCTTATCTGCTTCAACGGTCGAGCACTTTTGACGCAAAGCTTCCCCATCCTCCCCCCTCACTAAATCTTCTACCCCTCCATCATTTTCCATCTTTCCTACTTCTATCCACGGTTGTTTTCGCTCCGAGATTATCTATTCTGTAATAAATAAATAAAAAACAACAACCTCAACCTCTCACATTCCTACCTCGAATCACGCCAGCTGACGGACAACTTCACCCCGCGGACCCACACCCGGGGCACATGCCTAAATCCCGGCCGTCTGCCTTGTATGTCTTCCTAATCTGTTCCTTCCTCTAATCTTTTAAGTCTTTTATATTCTTCACTTCCATTTGAGTCGCTCGTGTATTCATGTGCATGTACGAACTCATAGCATGGCTGACGCTCGAGAATCTTCCAGGCGTCCGCCGAGCACCCAAACGGTCTCGCATTTACAATATCCGACCCTCCCGCCGCTGACTGCTTCAGTAGAAGAGTGGTTATCCCGCTCACGACCAGCAAACAAGATGATATCGGATATTCCCGCCGATCTCCCCTCCAAATCCCTGAGCGATAGCTGGGCAAATCTCAGTGTCTCGGATATGCACTCGGAGGACGGGAACCGCTCAGAACAAACAGATATCGCATCGCTGATCGATCAAACTACCCCCGATGATGTGGCTAGCTTGGATGATCAAGAAAGCAACAGCGAGGCAGATGGTCCAGAGCAAGAATATCTTTTTGGTTATGATGAAGGTGCTCATGAAGAGATCCAAGCTCTCCACGCCCTCGCAACATCCCAGCAGTTCCCTTCACCATTTGCCCACCCCGGCTCCGCTATCGATGACAGTAACCTAACGACGAGACCATCTTTCCGTCAGTCTCTGGACTCGATTGAATTTGTTGAGCCGGAGAAGTGGCCCGAGATGGAAAGAGTGGAACTGAAGCATACTATTCATGTCTTTAACGACGAGTCAGCCTCGGAGATGATGAATCGACTGCCATACAACCAGGCCCATTCAATGCTCCTAGCGACAGTGCAGCAAACTATGACCAAACAAAGTCTCGACCTGGACAAACCTTTCCGTGTCTTGTACCTTGGCAACCCAGATTATCGCAATATCATACTCGACAAGATTGGCGACGTTCTGGTGTCAAGCTCGAATTCCGGGTCACCATCAAGCTCTACCGAGTCGTCTCGTTATCACGTTGTCCCAACATCCTTTGGAGCTGGCGCGGTTCCCAACTTTGCCGAGCTTCTCCCTATCCATGTGCAACTGGTGGTCGACGAATGCACGGAAGCTAGCTCTGATTCTCGCGGAGACCTTCCCAGCACATTGCATTTGGGCTTCAAGAACCGCCCTCCATGTCGATCATGGTGGGTTGAGAACGAATATCAAGTTTCATCTGCTTCTGACTGGACTTTACCTGACGTCGCTATCATCTTCGTGTCCACCCGTGATGATAAGGCCGCGGTCAAGACAAGACGACTCGCTCATATGTTCCTAGAACGCCATGGAATTCCGGCAATGGTTATCTCGGAAGAACAAATCTGGAAACGAGCCGGTGAAGCAGTTCCTCTCAATCATCACAGTCTCCATATGTGCTTGGAATCAAGGCATGCGGAGACTGGGGAGACAGCTGTTCTCAAGCGCTATCCCATTGACTTGAAGACATTCGAGAGTATCACACCGAGTCAACTGAATCGAAACCTTGCGTCTTTAATGGACATTTACCCAAAAAGACCACACAAGGCCATCCCCGATATCCCAAAATCTACAGAACAGAGCTCATATATTGACCCTGGGAAGAAGTCACGTAACTGGATACCGCCAACATACGCAGCCTGGGCGCACGAGCTGAACCCTCTTCTCCGACTTATCACTTTGGCCCTTATCTCTGCGGTGACTCTGTCAATTGGATACTCGGCCTTGAAAGCGGTGTCAATCCTCTTTACACAGTGGATTGCTGGCTCGGCTTTGTCTCACTCTCCATCGCAACCATCAACTACAGCCTCAATTCCATCGACAGCCCTAATTTTGGAAGGTGTGAGGCAGACATCGCTATCTCTTCGACCCTCGGGGGATCTTGACTTGGGGGACGCTCTACCACCTGATTTTATTACGCCATTGTCAGCTGGCTCTGCAATTGCGTCTTCGAGTTCTTCTGCCGGCAATGTTGGTTTCGAGATCCAGGTTGTTGGAGATTGCCATTTGGTCATTAAACCGCCTCGCAGTTTTGCAAGCACCAAAAAAAAGCGCCGATTCAATGTTAGTGTCCATCGCAATGACAGGTCACTGCCTTGTGAAATGGATCGTCTCTTCGATGACGTTTACACACTGAGGTTGGACCGGGAAGATGCCTACGGGTTAATTAATGTTACCATTACTGCCAAGTCAAAGCCTCCAGTCAACCAAATCATGACGGTTGATCTCGGAACCCCATGGCTTAAGATCGCGAGTTGGCGTCGAGCTGCTCGGAACATCTCTGCTCAGTTCACAAAAGACTTGCAAGTTGCCCAGACGGGACTCAGTGAAGTTTACGGCCGACTTTGTACGGACCTTCAGGTTCTCATGGGCGATGTTGTCAAGCGATCCCATTTCCTGTGGGAAGATGCCGAGCGTCTTGGAATCGAAGGTCTACATGCTGGTGATAGCGTCTTGTCCCGATCAAAACAGTTATCGGAACGAATCACTCGTACTGCCGTGCAGCGATTCCAAAGTATTTCCTCCGTGCTTCAAAGCCGCTCCGTCACCGTCAATCGAGAAGCCAAGGAGATCATGAACAATGCCTGGGATCGTCTGGGGAGATCTACCGCCAATATCGATCTTCACCCCACGCTGGATCGAGTTCAAAGCGTGAAAGTCGCACTATATCGTGCTCAAACACGGGCTCGCCACTTTGTCGGACGTCGAGAGAAGAAGAAGTTGACCTGACTTGACCAGGGCGTGCTGGCTTGACTTGATAGGATGCCGAATGATCCTCCACGGATTTCCTCTTCCTTTCGCTTCCCTTTGCAATACCCTAAGTACCCTTGCTGTTTTAATGGTTTGGCTAATAACGGAATTTGTCTGTTTCTTTTTCACTTTCCTCCTCTATTTATGGGCGATCGGATTGGTTCGGACTGGTGTTTCTCGCGAATAGTTTTCTTTTGACACAATGCAATCCCATTCGTTACAAGTAAAAGAGACTTCATTGTATTTCTTGGTATTATCATACCTATCACCTCAAACCCTTTTTGATGCCTCCATCGATAATCACTAGATTCTATAGTACATATTTCCTCCAATACTGTAGTTGTAATACCAAACCCCTCGCGTTCCAATGTGCACGCGGCCCAAAAGCGGTGGACCCATTTTTTGCCTGCGCCCACCCAAACTAATATTTTTGCCCCCCTCATCGAACGCCTCAATCAACAAAGCAATTTATCTTCTCTTGATCATCTTTGCCGGTGTCCTCCCACTTCTTTAATCCTCCACCGCTGCAAACCTTATCGAATCCCTCCTCCCTTATATTCATACGACTCTCCTTTCATCATGTCTGACGCCGCTGAGACCAAGCCCGACCCCACCATCACTCCTGAGGGTGCGAAGCCCGAGGAGACCCCCGCCGCCGCCGGTGAGGGTGAGAAGACTGTCACTGAGGCCGCCGCCGATACCGCCAAGGAGGCTGCTGAGACCGTCAAGGACACCGCCGTCAAGACCTCCGACAACGTGTTCTCGATGTTCGGTGGTGGCCCCAAGAAGGAGAAGAAGGAAGAGACCGACGAGGGTGCGGATGAGCCTTCTGGCTCTTCCAAGGCCAAGAAGGAGGGTGAGGGTGAGGTAAGCAAGATAATTTCCTTTGAAGTGGTCGTTGTGAACGGAATAAAGGACTTGAATTGTGGCCTATTTCGATCCAATCGAGCCAGAACGCGGGGTGATTTTTGATGACCCCTCTCCTCTCCGGCGCACATTGTGATTTGCGAAATATGCCCACATTTCATACCTCGAGCTTTTCACTGTTTTTATTTCCCCGTTTTTTAAATGCCACTGACATAAGTTTCTTTCTTCTCTTTGTTTAGAACCCCGAGGATGACGCTCCTGAGTCCCCCGAAGTTCACTTCGAGCCCGTCATCCGCCTGACCGAGAAGGTTGAGACAAAGACCAACGAGGAGCTCGAAGAGCAGGCCTTCAAGATGCGCGCCAAGCTGTTCAAGTTCGACCGTGACAGCAAGGAGTGGAAGGAGCGTGGTACTGGTGATGTGCGTCTGCTGAAGCACAAGGAGAACCAGAAGACCCGTCTCGTCATGCGTCGGGATAAGACCCTCAAGGTCTGCGCCAACCACTATAGTACGACTCCCACATATGCTTCATTTCCATCATCATCATCAAATGAGTGATTACTAATTGAAAAATTTCAGTCGTCCCTGACATGAAGTTGAGCCCCAACGTTGGCAGTGACCGCAGCTGGGTCTGGAATGCTGCCGCCGATGTCAGCGAGGGTGAGCCCGAGGCTCAGACTCTGGCTATTCGCTTCGCAAACAGCGAGAGTAAGTTTCAAAATACCCTTGATGGGACGAATGGAATCCAAATTAACATATCATCTGCAGACGCCAACCTTTTCAAAGAGGCCTTCGAGAAGGCCCAGGAAGAGAACGAGAAGCTCTTCAGCGCCGAGAACTAAATTGGTGATCAGTGATGCGCTCACTACCCATTCTCCTCCTCGCTCTTCTTACCGATGGCTTGTTAAAAACAAGGCCATGAATGCACGTCGTCGACGACCTGAGTCCCGTGGAAGGGAAGAATATGTCTTCGAAAACTCCCTAGATCCCAACCTCAATCACAGCCCTTCAATCAACTACACAATATCCCCTTAACTCCCTTCTTCTTCTTACTTCTTGACATTTCCTTTGAACTTCACCCTTTTCCCCCATGACGTGACGAGCGGGGCAGTAGTGACGAAGATGCTGCTCGCATATTATCGAGACATGATGACGAGGAATAGAGGGCAGTTTCGATATCTTTGACTCACTGTCTGCAGTAGATAGATCTTTCCCCATTAAATACAAACCTTGCAAATCACACCTAGAACCTGTATTATATCTCTTATACTTGATTGAGAATGTAGAAGAAGAGTGGGAGAAAATACTACAAATAACTAGGTAGCTCCGACGTGAGAAGACAAGCTTTTTCCATTCACAGGGGTGTTCTGCGTTGATATTCAAATTATTCATGTTAGAGATAGTTCATAATATAAACCAAATCATCAGTGAATTAGCTCGAACTAGATCAATCTATCTTCTCCTCTACACTGCTTTGATATAAATCAAATCCAGTCGATATATCCCCCTGCGGTCGACCCAAACGGGGGCGGGCGGTCTTAGACTGTCCCCGTCGACCTCATTCCTCCCCACTCTCCTCCATCAAGTCCCTCTCTTTTTTGTGCCATTCACCTATCTTTGTCAATGCGCCACCTCTTGCGTTCTATATACTCTTGAGCGCTATTCAGAAGTCTTATTTATTCATACCGACCTCGAACCTTCTCATTCCCCACTCACGACAAGGATACCACACGAGGATCGTCCGCGCAAGCTTTCACCTTTCCCCGACCCTCCTTGCGCGCGTCTCCTCACACTCCTCGGAGCTACTTGAAATTTTTACGAAAGAGGACGATTCAGACAATTAGATACCATAATGCCTGACGTGAGTCCTATCGCCTTCGCATATCCCTCGTGTTCCCCATCGGTTTTTCCAACGGCGGTCTGTCCAGTGTGGACGCAATCGACAAGAAGAAGTGCTCACCGCGTTTCGCGAGGTTGCGCGACATAAGCTACCAGAGAGACTTTTTTTTTCTGCGAAGAATTGCATTATTGTATCAGCTTGGATTCTTGTGTGATTTTTTTTGACTGATTCTCCATTTTCCTTCTTTAGGTCAAGCGAAATGTCCGTCTCATCACGGAGCAACATGTAATGTACGTCTACTCACGCCCTGTCCTGCCTACTATCTTTTCAGCCCTCTTAAAATACATATATACAATGTGAATCCGTACCTGGTTTCCAACCATTCCGAGTCGTTTGACTTGGACGGGTCATCGAGAAGCGATGAAAGCGATGCGCACACGACGCGCAGAATTGACAGACATCTATCCATAAAGACTGCTAGGATCGGAGCATAAGAATCACCGGCTAATTGATGATTTTCTTTTTTGCCAATAGTGACAAGCCATCTGAGGTTGAGGGTTTCCCGCAACGTGAATGGTTCATTGAGGTCTACCTGGTCAACGACAAGGGCGAATTGGTCGAAGCCTCTCTCTTCGACAAGGTCATCTACCACCTGCACCCGAGTTTCGGACCTCGCGCGACTCAAAGTAAGTCAGCCTATGCGAACAATTCGACTGCGCCACAACTGCGACAACATGATATTTTGTGGAAGGAAAGATTGAGGCTAATTTCCATGCTTGAAATCTAGCTTTCAAACAGCCACCTTTCCGTATTCAAGAAGAGGGATGGGGTGAATTTGATATGCAGATTGAATTCGTCGCGGACAAGTCATATTTTATCAACCACGACCTGAACTTTGCTCAGGAGCGGTACGAGTCCAAACACGTTCTGGTAAGTGGGAATCGGTCAAGCTGAAAATTGCTGTCATTGAAGATAGCTAATCGGGGGAATTTACTACGCAATAGACATTCAAGAACCCCAAGGGAAACTTTCTAGCGGCCCTACGCGATAGCGGCCCTGTTCCCGGAGACGAGAATGGATCGAAGAACAAGCGTGGCGCGATTGGCGAGGAGAGTACGAAGAAGAAGAAACGCACCGAGAAAAACGTAAGTACCTGGTACCATCATTTGATCAGAAACTGGCCTAACTCAATTTTCTTTCTTCAGGTTGATATGGACAAGCTGGCCGATGGCCTGCAAAAGCTCAACGAGGACGACTTGCTGCAAGTTGTACAAATGGTTCACGACAACAAGGCACCTGACTCGTATACTAAGAACGACATGGAATGTAAGTCACTTTTTCCATCAAACAGTTATTTCCCCTTGACACGCTTTTTCTTTCAAGAAATACTTATTTTGTACTTAGTGGGCGAATTCCACGTCGATCTCTACACCCTGCCCGACTCCCTCATTAAAATGTTATGGGACTTTGCATCGGACCGACATGTCATCTGACAACCCTAAGATGTTGAGAACAACATGTCTACATCGTTTGTTTGTTTTTTCTTGAATTAGCTTGTTCGAATATCGTGAACAATCTAGTTTCTGGCTACCACGTCATTTCTCATCTATGACTCTATATTTATTCGATCTATTTTCTGTCATCTTTCCGTCTGTGCTTTTGCCACCTGTATTTCTTGATAATGGGAGTCAACAGACCCTTCAAAGGAAGCTGGTTGGGTTTATTGTTTCGTTATCTCCTTCTTGGTTTTGTGTAGAATCAGATACCGATGTTTCAAGGAAAACAGTGTACTCTGGAATAGAGTGGCATTCTTTTTACGCCTTTGGATGTTATTTCAATCTCTACGGGATGGCATTTGATACCGATTGCTCGGATGCTTTTGTGTTCTTCGTCTCTTCGATGTTTCATTGCCCTACAAAGCTATGGCAATGTGGATAAGTGTGGTCGAATTCATTCAAGCCTGGGAAGATCACCAGAAAATCTAATAGCTCGGAAGAGAATTGTTGGATGAGCTCTAATGAACATGAGACTAGCGTGAACGAGAGCCTATTACACAATGAATCCGTAACTACAACTACGTATCTTCGAGGGCTTTTTACAAGAGAAGTCTTGAGATGATAGTAAACAAAACAGAATGGGATATCTTATAAACCAACATCAAGAGCAAGTCTGACCAGTCAGACATGCTCGAACATCAAGACCAAAGGAAAGAGCGTAGACAACAATGAGAGACGACATAAGGAGAGAAAAGACACAAAACAAGACAAGACACAAGAGACGATCAACAGACAAGCAAAAAACAACAAATAACCAACCAGTATACAATCCAGAAACAGTCTGATCCCGCAGTCTATCAGATTATCCAACGCCATTGAAAACAATATCCACCACAGCCGTTTCTTCTTTTTCTTCGCCTGACATCGATATAGGAAAGTGTAAATATGGTAAAAGACATAGCTAGAAGAGAAGATGACAAAAAGGAAATAGTAGAGAGAGAGAGGTATATCGAATAAAAGAGGGACGCCTAATGCTATGCAATATTCACATCGATACAATCAATGATAGAATTAAAGCACGCGGTTCCTGTAAAGAAAGGGAGGTTAGTACGTGATGAACCGGGGTAAATGTGACGAACGCAAAGTGTCGAGAGAAACATACAGCTTCAATAAATCTTCCAGGCTATCAGCACTGCAGCTTCGGCCCTTAGGAATACTACGGATGATGTTGACAATAGTAGCAAATACATCACCGCCACGATAGGCCAGGAGAGCCGGTGCTTGAATGTGATTCATCTCCGCAATCTCCTGATGCAACTTGATGAAGCGAGTTGATGGTTGTCTGCGTGCAATGGTAACGAGACATTCTTCCACAATAGCACTATCATCACACTAAACAAAATAGTTAGAACAAATGTATAGACGAGAGACGGGACGAGACGAGGGGATCGTGAATTCGGATGATAAGAACCACATACCAAAGGATCATAAATACAAACTACCACGACCGTATCAGGGGTAACTTTCTCCACGGCATCAAGGTACCCCGCGGCATCGACATTTTCAACAACACCATACCGACGACCACGAGGCGAAGCACGACGATTCCGTCCTTGAAGCTCTTGCATTCTCGACGCACGCCATTTCCGCATGAATCGATCCTCATCATCATCACTTCCCGAAGATGTCTCCGCAACAGGCGGGGTAGACTCAGTCTTCGACCCGATCCCATTGGAATTAGAGTCGAAACCCGCAGCACTCAGGAGAGTCTGACGAAAGGATTTCTTCCTAGCTCGTTCAAAGGCCTGAGCATCGGCAATGACACCCTTAGGACCGGTGTTATTGTCGTAAACGGTGTTCGGAATGTGATAATTACGAGAGGAGACCATATTCCTCTCTACTTCGTCCTCGTCCGAGGAATCGTTCGCGCGAGATTGTCGTAACTTCCTAGTGGAAGATTTGTCGTCGGAGAAATGAGCGTCGTCGGAATCGATATCTTCTGGGTGGACGGTACTTCTTTCTCGATTGCTGTTGACGAGCTGGTTGAATTCTTCTTGGGCTGCAGACATGACGGGCACGAGGGGGGAGGTGGAGATTTGGGGGGATTTTAAGTTGTTTGTGGTTGGGTTGCGCACAGGGTTTGGTTGTTGCGGTTGGGGCTGAAGGATGGATCGGAGGGAGTGACGAAAAGAGGAATGAGATTGGCTGGATGGAGTATTCCCTAGTAGTGAAAGAGCCCCTGATGATGTTAAAAAAAGGAAAAGAAGTCAAAGTTGACGGAGTTGGGGCTGAGCAAGGAAGAGATCGCCAGGGTGAAACGGTGCAGCCCCCTTTTCGACGGGCGTTTCACCCCGAAGACCCACCGAACTGCCGAAGAATTTTATATTTTATATTTTATATTTTATATTTGTAGATGTAGATGTAAATGTAAATGTAAATGGTAGTCAATAACTATATAGTTATAGAGTATATATTTGATATAGATGAGATGTGACTGTAGTGTTCATTGTATGTAGTCTACATCTGGTAATTGTACTTTATACTCGATCATCTAGCCCTAAATGAACTCCAGACTCTAAACACGAGAACTTGCATACACAATCCACGTGGAAATGAGAGGTTCGTGCGACTGGAATGGACTGGGCATGGATAAACCCTGACTAAAATGGACGGCTCTAACTCGTTTCATCCTCCAACTTCCAAGGTAGGCATCCAGTCTTGCTTCCATTGACTCTGAAACTCGATCATCTGCAAATCTGTATAATCCACCACGTCAGACTCAAATCCTTCATGGAGGGGGGATTCCCGGTCAAGTCGAGCCCAGTCGTTCGAGAAGTCTGGAGGTTCGTATTCAAACGTATACCTTAAATAAATTAGGACCAGGATCCAGGTGGAGTTGATTGATCGATGATCTGGTCCTCCGTACTCCTTACTTACCTTTGTACGAGGTCCATATACTCCACTGTTGGGAACGGTCATCTCCTTAGCTTTGTTGACCCTTTTCCTCAATTAGAATAGTCTTCATCTCATTCGGGGCTGTTAACCTCATTCGATTCTCTGCTTCTACCTGCTTTCTCTTTGGATCGGAAGAGATTTTCTCATTTCTGCAACCAATTCGATTGGACTCGTCCGAAAGGCATGAGCGGCGGGGTGAGTCGTGGATGTCCATGTTTCATGACCTTGTAAGGTGCGTGGTGTGTGGTGCTTGATGCGTTGTCAAGGTGGAATCTTCCTGCAGGATATTCTGTCTTGATCCGCGTCAAAGAGTGAGCGGTGACCGTCACTGGCTGGAAAAGAAGTAAAGCGTACGCAGTATAGAATAATTTCTAGATAGGCTGCGAACTTCCGGCGAGGAATTTAGACCAGTTAATCTCTTCTTGCCTGGGTGATTATCATTTACTCCCTGTCTTTCTCCCGAATTCCGCCATCCTAGCATCCTGGTATCCATTATCAGACTTCTACTCACCTCGATCCTGGTAAGGTACAGGATCACGATGGATTAGGATCTCCGCATACTTCATATGGCAGATAGTATACATACTACAATTAACACACTACTTCTAGGTTTACCAATGGATCAGACGGATGAAACGGAGTCTTTGAATGAATGCCCTATGTTTGACGAACACGCCATAATCGCAGACGCCTATTCCACAGCGCAAAGAGCTCACTTCCTCAAAAGAGGTGAAACACAGAATATTTTGAATCACAAATGGAAATTGGAGTTTGAGTTGCTGGAAGCAGAATCCTATCCGATAGATGAGTCTATTCACGGAAGATTCAGAGACAACAATAGGTACAGTCAACTCTTCTTTCTTCCACAGTACGCAAGGAAATAAGAAGAGAGGTAGAGGGATGATGAAAAAAAATAAATAAAGTTGAAAATGAGAAATGAGATGACGCAGGTAACGCAAATAACAATCAAGAGGGAATTCATGGCCAAATCCAACAAGCAGGTCCTTACCTTTCCATCACCGAAAAAATACATACCGAGAACCGACGGGGAAAAGGCTATCCAGAACGAAGAGGGGTAATAGAAAAATAAAGGGGAAATGGAGATCAAAAAGACATCAGAAAAAGAAAACCAGGATCAAAAGAGAAAAGAACAGAAAAGAATAAAAATAAAAAATAAAAAAAAGCCGTCATCCAGCAGGAGAAATGGACTGTCGAGGAGAAGAGGAAATCGCCACGGCAGAAGAAGCAAAGAAGAAGCATTGAAGCCAGTCGAATGGTTCGCAGCAGACATTAATTCGCCCTTCAACCGCCATGGACGTTCTCATCGAGTCCAGAGAAATTGTGTCGTCGCTTTCGTTTCTTCCCCAGCGTCGCGCTCGCCTTCACCATACACTTTCCGTATCGCATGCGACGAACCCGATTGACTGCGCCGTAATCGTGAGAACTCGGAGAGAGTCCCCCCCCCGCGTAGCTGATTATTATCGTACAATGGCGGCTAATCGATCCATCGACCCAAAGAAAATTTCGAATAAGAGCATTGCAAATGATCGACACGGGGTATCTTGCGTTTGTTTTCCTTTTTTTTAGATTTACCAGGCCCAAACCTTGAGCTATATCAGGGCAGACGCGGTTAGCAAATGCTTCTGAATGATCAATGTGACCAATGAGTGTTGCGAAAACACAAGAGAGAAAACTTACGAGAGAGTCCCAAGATCCAGTGCACAGACTGATACCATCGTTGCTCACGCCGAGGCAGCTCACACGGTTCTCGTGGCCGCTCAGTGATCCAACCTTATCACCGCGCAGAACGTCCCAGACCTGAATCTCGATTAGCGAATGTCAAACCATAAGACGGATAAGTGGGGGTAACATACCTTGCACTCAAAGTCATCGTATCCAGCAAACAGAAGACGACCCGATACAGAGAATGCGACTGAGGTGATACCACACAGGACTTGCTCGCTCTGTGATATCTGGTTAGTATTGCTTCATACCCAACTTGGGAATGTCCAATTTGCGTATTCTCAAGGTGAAAACGTACCTGGTAGCTGTTGAGCTCGCGATCGGCACGAATATCGAACAGGCGGCAAGTGGTATCATCGGAACCAGTGCCGAAGGCATTTCCGTCGGGAAAGAACTGAATAGCGTTGATGTCGGATTCGTGACCAGCAAATGTCTGCACGGCCTTGCCAGTACGGATATCCCACAGCTTGGCGAAGGCGTCACAGGCACCGGAGACGAAGATGTTCTGGTTGGTTGGGTTGATGCTAATAGACATCACATCACCCAGATGATCGGCAAACTCGGTAACCTTGGAGCCCGATTCGATATCCCACAACATACAAGTCATGTCACCCGAAGAAGTGATGATGCGGCGATCATTGATAAAGCGGCAGCAGGAGAGGTAACCGGAGTGGCCAGAAAGCTCGCGCGCAACCCGAGTCGGGCCTTCGCGCGAGGACAGATTGTAGATGGAGCAGATGTTATCCAAACCACCACAAGCGACATAGTTACCGCTAGGCGCATAGGCACAAGTCATGACCCAGGATGATCGTAAAGGAATGGCGTGAACTTTGTTGGTGGTATAGGCATCCCAGATGATCAGCTTTCCATCCTGTGAGGCGGAGACGAGATGACGGCGGTCCGTCGACCAGTGCATGGCGTAAATCTTAGCAAGGTGACCCTTCAGTGTACGGCGCGGCTTCATGCCGATTCGGGGGAGGGCTTCGGTCTGGTTTTGCGCGACTTGCCGCACTGCAAGCGAGTTGTCAGCATCGTTTTCTTAATCACACGATTTCCATCAATCTCCTCCTTTTCGAGCTTCTAATCCGAGTAAATCCTTTCGGAAGAGAGGTCCGAGACGAAATCAAGAAGAAGAAGAAGGGTCAAGAGGGGAAATCATTCGAGGGTATAGCTGGATGGGGAAGGAGGAGGGGAGAGCAGAGAGATAGAGGGAGTTCGTACGGGAGGTATCGGCCAGTTCATCCTTGCGACGCTTGATCTTGTCCTTCAAACCCTCAGCTTCGCGCCTGGCCGCGGTAATCTTGGCCTGCATTTGTTCGCCTGTCATATCGGAAGCCATAATGCCGGTCCCCTAAGGTATTGAGATTTGGGGGGGGGAAGGAGGGGGAGAAGAGCAATGTTCCAAGGGATGGAAAAGATGTGAGGAAGGATTGAGGAGAGAAAGGGTTGTAGGTGGATCGACGGATGAAGAAGGCCTCAAGCTGTGATCATAATACGTGCGTAAGATAATCCTAACAAGGGAGGGGGGTGGTTGGTGCAGTGAAAGGGAATCTGTACGGCGCAACAAATTGGAGGGAAAAGGAAGAGAAGGTCGAAAGGTGACGGAGGGTCAGGGGGGCCTGTAATTACTAGTACGCCATTACAATACAACACAGTACGATAGCATCATTTTGCATATGTAGTCCTAGACTAGCATAGTACAGTGTGTAAATTCTATAGTTATGCCTTATTGTAAAGATATTAGTCTCATGAACTGATTATTATTCTTGGCTAATAATTATACAAAATAGATTGCATTGCTACATAATTCATTGTTTTCAAGAGAGTACCCCGTAGTATCCTCTTGAATTGACCCGCGAGTGGGGAATACATCGGCAATACGCCCACAGGGGGAAAACTCATGCTCGACTCAATCAGGAGTACCTCACCATTAAGTGTACAGTACAAGTACGGAGAGTATATAGTACATATATATTGTATGTAAATGATGCTAGCACCATATAGCAAAAGCTAAACATTCTTCTCTCTTCAATTTATCATCCAATGGTCATAAGAACTACTTGCTAGCAGAATATAAACCCCAATGGCTCGTCGTACCCTAATTGAAGGGGGAACCCCGAACATCAAGAGGAGAATAGGGATAGATCGGCTTCAGCATCAATAGTCTTTAGTACTCTTTATCTGCAAATAAGTACATACTCCGTACTCCGTACTGAGTACTCACTAGCTAACAATAGTGACTTTGTCCATCAATTGTAACCAGCTCTTAAGGAGGAACGAGACCGAGACGATGGGTCAGGCACGGCCAGAGTTATCGAACCCCTGTCTCCACGACAATTCCAATCCCCCATTGCCAGACTCCCTAGTTTACGGACCTTGATTTCGGCGCTTCATCCATTTTCATCCCCTGGCGTCATTGAAGGTCAAATTGGGGGTTGGGTACTCCGTGATCCGTATTATACTCTTTTCCCCCTTTGTATTTTTCCTGAACTCTTCAGGTAGTAAGTTCACTTCGGGGGGGGCGAATCGAGCCCTACGATTAATCCCACCCTTTCTCTCTCTTTACTCAATTGATCCCGCCGATTACCTTCGGTATTGAAGTGTCACGACCAGCGCAATCTCTCTATTTCAACCAGCATGTATCCCGAGCTGAGATGGCTCGGGGCTGCTGTACAACCCACCCCGGCCCCAAGCTCTCTCTGTCTCTAGTCTCTCTCGCTGTATCTTCCCATCTCCTCCCCCTTCGGCTGCATACAATGGCTCCACCTTGGACAGAAACGGGGCTGGTCAAAGGCTGACTAATTCGCATAATCTCCCTGGATCCTGCAAATCTTCGAGGCTCTGTGTATGGCATCGTGACTCGTCAACTTCCCATAGCTGGCGGGGCCAAACGGTTGGGACCAACTTCTCGTGTCTCGCCTTGGCCGAATTGCTTTGTGCTCTTTGTTCCTCGGCGCGCGTCAGGAAGATGAAGATGTCTCCACTAGACTTTGCTTTTTGGGGTGCCGCCGGCCCCTCAATACCGACTCCGGCTTGATATTCTTTGCCGTTGGTCGATCACTATTTGATGGTTCCCATCTCTTTGCGCTAGACTTCGGAGCATTTTTCAGTCTTCCCTTCTCTTCTGGTCCTTTTTCAAGCCCTGTTATGATCAACAGATCATATCCTCTCCAATGTCATCAGGTCAACCCTAAGAAATCTCTCGATTAGATTTGCATGTTATCTAGCTTTGCCCTGGTCCGGCTGTTCTGGCTTCGTACAGCATACATATATCTAAAGGCCCACAAATTTGAACAGTGCGAGACCCTCGCCCCACGGGACGATCGATGGGGAACAACAAAGCTCTTGGACCTTGGATTCTTCCGTACAGACTTCCTCTTCATTGTTGCCATTACTTGGGATTTACGTGGAGGACTTGGCAATGTTCTAGCCCAGTCCGTAATAATCATGCCCGGTACGAGGCAGTTTACCAATCTGCAGAAGCGCTGCGGCTGAGTCAAGCGCGACTTGAATCGACCCCAGTCAATCATGGATCAAACCTGATCGATTTGCTGGGAACTATTAATATTTAGCTCCTCAACTCGTCAGCAGTCAGCAGTCAGCAGTCAGCAGTCAGCAGAATACTGTACGTACATTCATATTGCATACTGCATATGCTGCGTGTCTGTAAGTCTCGGCATCGGCACGAACTCATTAACACAGACATACGAGTACTACACGCATACTATACCCACATAATACACATTATTTGATATAGCGTATTACTTCAAAAAAAATATTCAGGTATAATGGTTATGTGTTTAACTACTATGAACACTGTAATTTTGCTGTCTACGACCCCGCGTACGTTAGTGACTTGGCTATTACTGCATATTTCCCTTTCGGGATGCCAATTGGTATCATTGTACGAACTAGGAGATTAAAAACCGATGCCATGGTCAGGGAATAGGGGAGAGCGTGCCGTTCTCTGGATAGATCAGTGGAAACAAGTTGGACCCCTGGCTACTCAGTATGTACCCCATCTTCAGAAACTTGAGAGCGGGTTCTGGTCTCCGGCATTTACGATGATCGTCTGGAGTTCGACAGTAGCCGGCCAAGATATCTACTAGTTAGGGGAGCATCTGAAGATCTTTGAAGCATTTCTGTCTTCCATTCTCTAGTCAGATAAAATCCGAGCCTGTAGCTGTACTGGTATAATATATAAAGTGTTTGGGTCGAGTGATGTACTCTCTAGTATAATTGAGGACAATATCCCTGCCCTCGTCAGGCCATCGCCTGGCCAATTTTTGTTTCCCTCGTACCTTGGGAGTTGACTGCAAAGTATATGTACCGAGGCAACCTCATCCAGTTTTTGCGATATTTTTCTTGGTTCGTCTGTGCCCGAAATACTGATTTAGACCAAATCTATAACCCAGGTCGTTTGAATGTCCATAGCGATGACCATAGTTCACGGATTCATGAACCTGCGGTTATGTTTGGCAAATGTGCAAAATGACGATCACAAAGCAAAGTTCAATCGTAATACTACAAGAGGTGCATGACCATTACTCAATCATGCTATGATCATCCCTTGAAACGGACCGACCATCTATCTAGTACGGAGTACTCTGGACACCTCCACTTTGTTGTCAGGCCGAGCGCAGGTGGCGGGGGTTTGCTGCACTAGCCACCACGAGGCAATCGGATAAATCTACAGACGAAGAACGTCAAAGAAGAGTTGACTTGGGGGGAAAGGATGAAAAAGGTTCACTATAGAACCAAGATCAGTCATCAGATGAAAAGAGAAAAACCATATTAGATGCGAAATCCTTCAGAGCCGCTTGGGTAAAAATAGCGACTCGGGGTGGCGGGAGACCGGGGCGGGTACTTGGTTAATATTAAGGAGACACCTGACTGTGACGCCTCTCTCTCCGCTTTCGAAAGGGAAGGCTTTTCATCCCCTCTTCATCGCCATCGCCATCGCCCTACCATTTTCCCCCCCAGTTGTTCTATTCGCCTGGTCCTCATCGTCGTGGGAACATCATTCTCTCTTTATATCCCTAGACTCACATTTCACTTTTTTGTCAACTACTTAACTCGCATCGCCACTCAGAAACCACACACCCCGGCGCTTCGCTCATCCTCCCTTTCACCTCGTGGAGTCACCACCAACTCCCCCCCCTACCCTCACGCGCTTAGGATCCCCATCAAGCATCATCACCAGGAATTTTTGGGTCCTCCTGATGTCTTTGGATTAATCGTCTGAAAACTCGCGACTCTTTATTTCATCTTGTCGCTGCGGGCGTCATCACCCCAAAGGTTAGGGGGCACAAAGATCCCACGTTTTTGGCCGAATCGACAAGGTCCTCGCCATCTTGGTTTCGATTTTCTGTTCTATCCCTGGATGATATTTCATCTTTTTACGACTCTATATTCTTTAGTGCCTACGATCTTTCGATCGTGATCGCCAATTCATCATGCGGGAAGTCAATTTTAGTATTCCCAATGTGAATAAGGCTTCGGTCAACATCACCACTACGCTCTACGACCGAAGAGCCCTTGATTGTACATCAACCCTACCGTTAATCAATTCTCTTAACCATCTCGCATATCTCACAACCTCGTCTGCTCGGATTCGGGATATTTTAACCGTCGATGGCGGTATTGAAAGGCTGGTTTGCATCCTGAAGGAGGGCAGGAGCAAGGATTTGATGGAAATGTGGAAATGGAGTCTTGCTTTCCAATGTGTCGTCAACATTGGAGTGAGGGGCTCCGAAAGCGTACGGACCAGAGTCGTCGAGGCCGACATGGTTCCTGTCATCGCTACTATCCTGGATAACTACATCAAGGTGGTGGACAAGGTTCGGTCGCGCGCTGATCCCGAACCTCACAAGCACTCGTCGAGTCGTCACTCCGGCAAGCCTAGTGCCTCTACCCGCGAGGTCGCTGGACGATCTGCTACTTTGGACGAAACTCACAACACGGAATCCCGCTCACCCTCACGCCGCCAAGCGCCTCCTCCCAGTATCGAAATCCCCCAGCCCTACTACCAGGATAATCAACCGACCGACTCCGATGCCATGGACGTTACCTCCCCTCCTCGCGCCCCTCTGACCTCGCCACCAGAACAAAACACGTTCAGACCGGAGCCTCACAATCATCGAGTCCATGATGCCAGATTTACTCGGACAAACCACCGCTTGCGAGCCATGCAGCCCCTTGCCACCGCTGTTCCTTCAGCTGATATCCCCGAGGGATTCGGCCTTCGGCCAGTGCGTGATGCGGAGCGCCTTCCTAGCATGCCACCCGGGTTGCAAACTGGCATCATCTCACAGCCTGACTCTCCAACAACCCCAAGTGGTCCCATCCAGTCTCAATCTCGAAGTGTCCCACAGGCCGGCCCTGCCATCCAACGTCCCGCCATCCGTCAACAACAATCTGCATCGGGTGAATCAGATGATGCCAATGGTGAAGATTCCACTATGGGTGACGACAACGTTCTAGCACCGAACGCCGAGTCCATCGTCGGACTGCCAAATCGGATGGAAATTGATAGTGTTGACGAACGTCCCACGGCCATGATTGATGACGTTTCTGCCGCACATGATCTGACTGTGACCGATCCATCGGAGGAAGGCCAGGAGGCCGAAACCTTTAATATCGCACATCGCTCAGCTGTCGATGGCAGTATCATCAACAATAATGGAAACACTCAAACCAACGGTGGCCTTGGCCTCTCCCCCGCACAAGCCACAGACAACCCAAACTCACCTACTCTCGCCCCCAGCCCTTACGCCATGTTTCTGCGTGACCGCAGCACACCCGTCACTCAAGGGGTCTTAACGACCATGCCCCGGGATGAGGATGTCTTGATGTCCCTGCAGCTCTTGGCCTATGTATCCAAGTACTGCAACCTTCGCTCCTACTTCCAACGCTCTCATCTCGTGCCGAAACTCAAGATCGATCGCGAGTTGCATCTCTTGGATGAGAACGCCGATCCGTCAACGCCGATTGAGATGGCAGAGGATGAAGATGAGTATTTGCTACCCGATGATGTCAACATCTTCCCACTGGTTGAGAAGTTTACTGTTCGACACCATTCCAAGGATATGCAATACTGGGCCTGCGTGGTAATGAGGAACCTGTGCCGCAAGGATGAGTCGCGCGGCGGAATCCGTCAGTGTGCGTACTATAAGTGTGGCAAGTGGGAGGAGTTCCAGCGACAATTCGCCAAATGTCGCCGCTGCCGACGTACCAAGTACTGCAGCAAAGACTGCCAGAAAGCAGCCTGGGTATATCACCGTCACTGGTGCCACACGACCCCTTGATACGACCCAACGGTCTCCAAGGAGTTCATTTTCTTTTGATTTCCATGCATACTGGCTCGCATAGCGTCTTCTCCCTCACGCATCTTCATATCAGCCTCTTCACCCTTTGCACCGAATCTTACGTCCCATCTCACTCGCACACATGGCATTGCAAATTTGGCGGCGTTTCATTTAACAACCCCCGAAAGATACCTTTTACATGTCGTCTGACTTTTTATCTCATTTTTCGAAACACATTATTCCCAATTATTTCTTGGCTTTCGCACAGCTCAGTCCTGCATGGCTATCTTACCTGATGTCGGGTCTTCCATCCTGGGGCCCTTTCTTTTTTTTTATAACCACATATCCCACCAGCCTTATGAGTGTATATCTTTTTTTATCATTTCCTCATCATTTACCCGCATTTTATCATATTGGGCCACGTTCCACCAATTCTGTTCTCTCTGGACTTTGTGTTCGTTTCACATACTTTTAATTGTGTTATCACGAGTTTCCTATGTCCGTAGATGGACATTATCTTCCTCATCATTCATCATCCCTTCGTCCGACCACCGCACGGTCCCTCAAGCATTTTATCCATCTGCCTGCCTTGTGTCTTCATCTGTCATGTTAGCTACGTTTGGAGGAATATCGTCCTTGTCTCTTTGCAATTTGCCATCACGGCACCGGCGTTTTTCACACTCATTGGACCGTCATTTTCTCGATGAATGAACCATCTGCATCTGCAACTACTTTCTTCTCCGTAAACAAGTAAGATTGATCCTATCTGTCAGCAACAATATCTACTTCTCCTTCGTAAATCCATACGTAGCAGCCAATCTAGACTCCAAGTGCTCCGCAGCAGTAAGAGGTCTTTTCCCTGGCTCCAGAGTGCCAGCACCACCACCAAATCCAACAACACCCACACCTCCGGCCTTTGCCCGATGCTCTTTCACAACCTCACTCGGTACAGGAACAAGCTCAGTAGCATCAACCGGATGACAGAAATAAACAAGCGTATACCTATCCTGCGGATTAGGACTCCTCTGTTCCGCCAGAGGAAACACAACCCGGTGCACGGTAGACTTGAGCAGCCCATCCGTCCAATAACTAAGCAAATCCCCGATATTCACCAGAATAGGTGGGAAGGGGAAAGCAGAGGCATCATTACCCGGTACAATAGGCACAGGTGCCCAGGTCCCCTCCGGAGTAAGAATTTCCAATCCCGGTTGTCCGGGTCTTTGAAAGAGTAAGGTGATACTTCCGTAATCGGAGTGCGCACCAGCACGAACATCCTTGTCATGTTTGTAGGATGCTGTTGCTGGGGAGAATATGGATGGGTAGTACAAGTAGCGAAGGATACTTCCTGTTGGACCACCGCTTGGATCATGGCGGGTGGTGAAGAAGTCATGAGGAACCTAGATATTGGAGTTAGTCTTGGATTTGTATTGGGATTAGGGTGATTGAGGATTACCTCGAGACCTAGGGCAAGTAGATTGAGGATCCGATTACAGGTTTTGTTGCATAGGGCTGCGAAGTCGTTGATTTCGGACTCATGGGGTGCTAGGACTGGGGGGACGGGTTGCTGGGCTTTGCCATCTTTGAAGTCGCCGAAATTCATGGCTCTGTGATGGTCAGTCTTTCTTGCTGCATTGAAAATGGCTGAAGGGTTCATATATGGTCGTACTCCTTGAAATCTCCTGTCTATCAAGCATTTTGGTTAGTCTTCGCTATATCCATGGGGTATGTATAGGTGACTTACACGTTGGTGCTCGGGATCGAGAGTCTCAGTGTGCATTCCTGACCAGCCACGGTTCTATAATGCGTTTTTGTCAAGCTTCAGTATTTAGTAAACGAGCAGCCGGTGTCACGAGCACTTACATTCGGCGTGATACGGCATGTCTCTTTCTCTGCAGCGGGAGAGGCAAAAAACTTTTTTGACTACCGCGGACTATGTCAGTTTCAAGAATGATAAATCAAAGGCAGACAGACACTCACCAGTCCAAAAGCATGGTCCACATCCTCCGGCGTAAAGTCCGAACCCTTGCTATTCACGTAGAGGAAACCATACTTGGCCGCGGCATCTAGCATGGCCTTCCCCACGGCGGGGTCATTGGGGTCAGAGATATCAATGACAGGAAGCTCAATCGGAGCCGTGACGTCGGAGTCGGACATTATTGGGTTCAATCAGGAAGTTGAAGGTGAAGTTGAAGTTTGAGACGGGAAGAGAGAAATCAGAATAGCAGTGGATCTTTTCGCTATCATATACTATGTATATATTTTTTTCTGCGGACTTCTGCGCTAAGATACGGGGAAGTGCAATCTGCCATGGACCTATCGCAGGGTCTGGCATATCAAAAAGAGCCGAAAGTTGGTCCCGCCGTTTCCACAGGCGACGTCCGATGTGGCCCCGCGATTCTTCTGTTATCTTAGTGGTCTTAGTACTACCTATTATTTAGCGTATTAATTTGGAAGATTTGGAAGATCGGGGTTCTCTGGTCTCCGATCCGAGATTGTTCAGCACAGCTGGAGATGATCTTGCCAAGGGGAAATTGAAAAATTAAGCATAGAACTACTCGAACAAGTTACCTACTAACTATGTATATATATTCTACATCCTACAGTATGCATACAAGCCAATTGTTGAAGATCGTAATAATACTATTTATTCCCAAATACTCATACAATAAGGGAACTGTACTCTATATCTTATAATAGTATAGGTATACACATTAGAATTTAAGGGACTTATTCAAGGTTGAATATTCATCGTATCATTGTGCTACCATAGGGCAGTGGTTGGCTAGCAGGTACTAACTACACTAGCATTTAGTGTGCTAGTAACTACCACTTGAACACTTGATAGGATCCAAATAAATTCAAGCTCATATTATTTTTTTTTAAATACTATTTTCTTAATTATTCCACCATTCTAAAGTGAATATTGTTGTGTTGCTTAAGAACAAGCAATCATCAAAAAGCAAAGAAAAAGTCCCAAGTTAAACAACTCCGCTTTTCCCCCCTCGCAAAACATCGCGATCTTCTCAGCTTCCGCTCTCCTCCTCCCCTCCTCCTCCCCTCCCTCCACCGCTAACTGGCCACCATCTCTCTCCACTTCTTTTCATCGGGACTCAATGCTCGGCACCTAGCTGTACTTTCCGATCTCCAGCTCTACAGCTCTGAAATCATGCCGAGTGTGTCCACCTCACCCATTCAGTTACCCACTCCAATATCTTGAGCTCCCAGGTGGCTTGCTAACTGTAAATTTCCCTCACCTAGTCCGTCCTTTCGATGAATGGGCCATTGGCCGCACCCAGTCTCTCCCCCTCTCGTCCCTCAAAGGTGCTATCGTCGGTATCGATGCGTCACATTTCATTGAACAGCACCTGATCAACGTCTCGACTCGCGAGGCCTTGTTAGGCGCATTAGGCGGTTTCCCTTTCGCCTTGAGGAACAACATTGAGAAGGAGCTCCAGACCTTCAAGAATCTCGGCGTTGGATGTGTCTTCGTGTTCAATGGCTTGGACTTTGGCAAGAAAGACAACCGCGCCGCCCCCCAATCCGCAGCCCGCTCCTTCGAACAGGCTTGGGAGCTTTACGATCAACAGCAGGCCGATCGGGTCGTAGACGCCTTCAGCAATGCCGGTATGATGAACACCCTTGTACTTGTCCCAGCCAAAATATGGACGACCCCTCCACCGGCAGTCCTCCCCTTTACCTGGGGCCAGCAGGCGATGATACCAGGAGCTGACTATGAATACTGCGAACCAGGGACCCCTCCCCCCGAAACCCTCTACAAGTTCCTGCAACGAATCTTGAACCAGAATGGTGTCTCCTTCATGGTGGCACCCTATAGTGCCGCTGCTCAGGTGAGTCAGAGCGACTACACTGGGAGTGCTTTCGAAAGCTGTGGAAAAGACCTGATATCACTGACTGCTGAATCGCAATAGCTTTCTTACCTTGTCCGTGGCGATAAGCCTGTCATTGATGCTGTGTATGGACCGTCAGAGGCTCTTCTGTTTGACCTAGACAAACTAGTGACTCGCATCGAGACCGAACCAGCCCAATTCACCTGGATCACCAAGCAGAACGCCCAAGAGGAGCTTGGGCGCCTTTCGAACGAACAATTCCTCGATTTCTGCCTACTTCTTGGATCACCATTCTTGCGAGCTTGCCCCCTCTTTGAAAACCCAGCCTTCCCCGGGAAGACCCCCTCTATTCGCGATGCGTTGCCCATGTTCAATGCAACTGGGCGAAGCGCCCTGACACTGTGTGCGCAATACGAGGAGGATCGCCGCATGCAGGAGCTTCAGTATACTGACAGGTACAAGCGAGCGTATATGATAGTCAAGCACCATGTTTACATGGACGTCGATGGTCGCGTGGGCCCAATGGAACCGGAAACTACGTCCTCCGACTTGCACGAGCTCATCGGGCAAAGATTGCCCGAAGAATTATACTTCTACTTATCCAAGGGCGTTCTAGGTCCAGACGTTCCCAACTATCTGACGTCGGGCGAAGTACGCATTTCACTGCCTCTCGGCACCGAAGACTCTGAAATTTACCGCCAGCTGGTGGGCGATACTCTCACACCAATCCGATCGCAGTCAATCTCTCTGCTAGCCAACTCCTTACACCGTTTTTATCAGACAAAGGTGATCCAAATCCGCCCTTGGTTTGACGAGAAATCAGAGAGGAATATCAACCTCAAGGGAATTCCATCGCTCAAGGAGACGATACAATCATGGAAGATCCCAGAGATTCAGCTACCAGAGAGTGTCAAGAAGCTTCAGGCCCCTCGTGGGTCTTTCAAGTTTGCCATTCAGAGTGTCAATACGTCGGACTTCACGTCGAAGTCATTTGCTACTAAAGATACCCCAGTATGTCTACATATATACCTACTTTCACACCCTCTCATATGACTAACTGTCACCTTAGATTCTGTCAGCACAAAATGATATTCTATCTAATGTGATGTGGCGATTCTTGCAACTACGTGGTTATGTTGACGATAAACACAAGTTGACTGTGTGGGGTAAATGCCTCGACCAAGCACTGTCAAATGTGGACCCAGCGGACAATATCGAGGAGGCCATTTTCATTGCCATAGAAATGATTCGCATGGATCTCCTGAACACTAAACAATGGTTCTCACACGTCTCAGGAGGACCGATGAGAGGATCTGGTAAGTTTTGACTGGAACAGGCTTTCGAATCGAGAAAGGAACTGACTCGAGGTTTATCATTTTCAGAGGAGGATAAGTCTTTCAACATGCTGGTTTCTCGAGTGGCATGTATCGCAAAGCTGCAGCATAAGCCTATAGGATACTCTGGTCCTTTGAGCCGACAACTGCTTTGTTACCGCTCTCTGATCTCGGAGGTGCGGTCTGCCTTGCGGAATCTCATTGAAGTGGTCCTGGCTAGCCTGCTGCTCAGCGGCGATGCTGATCGTGATCGTGAGGACTTCACCCAGCTTGGAATTAAGTATGTGCTCTATGACGCGCACCACGCCATGAAACTTTCCCCTTTTACCGACGCTAATATTTTCCAGGTTACCTTTTATTGACGATAATGACTGTGGACTTGGTATCGCCGTCCGCACCTATCTGGATGACCTGCCTCTTCAGGCCAACCCTACCTCACCAGAGGCACGAGCAGAGGTCAAGTCGAAGGGCAAGGAATGGTTCCAACACAGCGAAAGCTTTACCAATAACTTGGACCTCGCCTTTAAACTCTGGGATGCGGTTTACAAGGGGACTCAGAATGCAGGTAAAGAGGTTAAGGATTCGAAGCTCTGGAGTGATGCAAACAAATGGCTATCTGAACGACGATGAGGGGAGACCTTGCCTGAGCTACGCCGAAGTATGAACGACGGAATTTTCGGGGCTATATCTACTCGGATCGCACCCGAAGCGCCCGAGTCTATTTTGCTATTTTGCTAAGTTGTATAGATTATTCTCAACAACTTCTGGTTAGCTAGTGGTGACTCCTCTCTTGTATTACTATCTATCTAGTAACCAACAATAAAAAGGAACGGAAAAGCTCCGTATGCAAGGACTATATACCCAATTGGGATCGACCTTAACATCAAACATTTGCCCATAGATCCTTGTTGACTCCCGTGTACTGGAATCATACTAACTTAGTTACTATTGACATAACTGAGCGCGTTCCCTTCCTTCCTCAGTCATTGAATTCCACATAATCGCTTATCATCATCACTTCAAGAACATTCAACTCCTTTGATCGTCAAGCATCTTGGCTTCCTTCAGCTGCGCAATCCGAATATCAATATGCCCTTGAGAAAAGTACACATCTGCTCGTCGCGGATATTTTCTTAAGTCACATCCTTTCTTCGCGAAACGGCCCCAGGTGCGTGTAAGGCTCTCACTTCGGACGTAGTCAAAATTAGGGCTGACAGGTATCCAGTCCCCTTTCCTTCCGCATTCTGGGCATTTGAATTGACGGGTTACAAGCGTCGGATTTATTTGAATCGTCCACCTTGGAGCATGGTTTTTGTTGATGGCTCTGCAACCGTCAAATGGGCATTTGAACTCGACGACTTCAGGAAGATCTCCAAGCTCCTCCTTGCCATGACGAAGAAATAACTTGTCCCATGGTGCATTCCAGAGAATACGGGGCTTTGGGACATTTTTCAAATCTCCCATGAGAGCGCGCACGCATTTTTGAGCACTCCTCGAAGGATGGAAAAGAACGTGTCTACCTGGACAGCCAGGGCGTCCACAGCCAGCATCTGAGCTCCTTAAAACATAGTAATCCGGGTTCCTCTTAGCAAAGTATGGGAAAGAGTCGTCTAACACCCTTCCTCGACAGCCTGAGCATACCCGAGTAACCGTTCTATTTGGCGATGTGTCGAGAGTCATCAAGTCATCGACGGCCTCTACTGGCATGTAAAGAGTAGTTGAAATGTAAGCAGTCAGAATGGAGAATGCAAGTCCGATGACACTGAGGCATTCCGGGATGTTCCCACTTTGAAGAAGGCGATAAGCAGTCTCAGCCTCTTTGCGTGAAGCAATGGGTCGCCGATCAATTCGAAGTCCCTTTTGTGCCTGGACCAGTTCAACGATGCTCCCGGGAAGCTCTTCCCACTGATAAAGCTCTCCCTCGAATGCTTCGATACTCTCAATAAACCGGCGACATTCGACTCTGTCAGTGAAATCGAAGACCGTTTCAGACATAGTATCAGGCATAAACATGGCGGCGAGCTCATGTATCTCCTCTGTAATCTGAGAAATCTGCTGGGAACGAGCCTCTTCCTGTGCATATCCAGAGTCAATGTTAGAAACAACCTCGAAATTCAGGAAGACCCTACCAAGGCCTCGTCATCTACAAACATATCGCCGGTGACTTTGGCCGGATTCTTAGAAGCAGGTTTGACTTCAGGTAAATTGAACTTGTCTTGCTTTTTGCGGTTCTTTCGAATGATACTGAGCCCTCCCCGAATCGTGGAAAAATCGACGGCGTCGGGGCAGATAGCCTTGATGGCAGTGTACGCTTGGCCTTTCAGGGCGCTCATATGCTCTCGATTCGTTTTAGTCGGCCGGAATGTACGAAGCAATAGAGGATTGAGCTTGTAGAAGTCCGCACTGATGTTTATCTTCCCTAGACCAGCAGCTAGCTCCAAGAGCAGATCTTGTCTGCCACCTTGCTTCGCTCGAAAGGCCTGGGCACGCACATTATCTCCTTTCGTAAACATGTAAAACTGGGGATGGTTGACAAAAACGATAAAGCGCTTGACCGATGCCATCTGTTCTGATAACTCTAGATGGAGGTTAATACCATCGTAGCGACCCCAGAGGGGCAGAATGCGTAGGTTTTTCTGTAAACATATCATCATTCTGTCTTGCACATTTCTTCCCCAGCATACTTCGACCACGGCCTTCATGTGAGATCTGAGATCAGAAATAAATCTCTCATGTACATCCCAGAGATCTGGAGGATAAATTAAGCTGCAGTGCCGGCTATCGTCTCTTCTAGCTGAGTGATCAAACATCAGACAGTTTTGGGAGGAAAAGCCAGCATCGTGTAGTTGTGCAATACACGGATTTGATGGATCGTCCGTTTCTTCAAACGAGGCATTGTTCACCGCGAAAGTGGGATTGAACAGGTGACATGCTACTTGAGCATCGAGGCTTCCAGATGGACGGACGAAGTACTCGCGGGGTCGGTCAACTTCATGTCTCCTCCACCATGTATGCTCCTCCTCTCGGTATCTTTCGAATGCCAGGTCCATGTTCCAGGAAGAGCGCAGATTCGTTCCTAATCCCATGTTAACTATATGCACCGCAGCTCTCTTGTTCAAGTGCCCCAGGTGTACATACTTTGCGTGGTGCTGTGCTCAAGGTCGCGAATTAGAGGCAGAAGTTCCTTGAAGGCCGTCGCCCTATCCTCAGGCGGCTCATCTAACCAAATATTTCCGAATAGTCGAAACATTGTGTTTTGGGCGGCTTATCAATCAAAAGAAATAACAAGGAAGTCGTTATGGAGAAGGTAGTTATGACAACGAAGAAAACAAACAACGAAACTTTTCGATGGTGGTGGTGACAACGCGGTTGGGTAATGCGCTCTCTATTGGATTCTTCGAGTCTAGGGGAGTCAATTATAACTACCAGTCAGGTATGAAAGAGTCTCAGAGAGAGGAGTTGAGATAATGAGTGTTTTTTCTTTTCTTTTCTGTAACAAAATCCCTTTCGTTATCTACATGTCTTGGATGTGACCCCATCTACGTACTGTCGATATAACAATATAGATATAGCTAACTAGCGAACAATTATTACCAATTTGTAAAACTTATATTGACGATATCTGCTTATTATGTCAAAAAGTCGCTGATTAATCAAATGTCGGGTCTTGTGGTTTAATGGTTATAACGATGGATTCTGAGTCATTCTTAGAATATCTACTTCCATAAATCCCGGTTCGATTCCGGGCAGGACCTATATTTTTGTACATCAAATGTAACTCGTATTTGATTTCTTTGTTTTTTGGTCTATGTTTATTGTGGAATACGGACGCAAAAATCCATTTAAAACTACTTTCCTTAATTACCTACCTACACACACACACACACACACACATTTAATTGAGTGAGCGACTATTGCATTTTTGGAGTGTCTTATGAGATACTTTGATAAATATCATATAGACTGTCGTCTAAATATAACATATGGTTGTGTAGTGTAATGGTTCATCACTGCGGATTCTGATTCCGCCGATCCCGGTTCGATCCCGGGCACGACCTTTCTTTCGTGTCTTTCTTTTTTCCTTTGTCTTTTTGTAACTCATGTACATGATCCTTACTGGTTGATGGAACTGTTTCATGATCTGAAAAGAGATACCAAGTAGCAAATTTTGTGACAACCTAGATGAGACTAGAGAGAGAGAGGACTGCCTTGTGATATTTCAAGATGGGCTTCTACAATCGGGAGTGGTGGAGCGCTTGACTTGTATATCTAGACATCATGGACTGTGATAGACTTAGAGATATGTGTCAATTTCACGTGGGAAGTTGTTCTCTGTTGTTTTTGAATTTGTCTTCTATCCATTTCATGGTATCAACTAATGCCTGAGTTTTCGGTCTTGGAATCATTGTACGGGGTGTGCAGAACACGAGTGGATACAATCATCAGCGGCGATAAAGAAGGGAGCTGTCAGTTGAGATATTATGATGCCACTGAATCTCCTCCACTATCACGAATCTGAGCATCGCTGGGACCATGTTTCCGGCAATATCTCTCCCCGTTCACAACATTCGCGGCGGGAAAACCAGACTACAATGAAAATCGACGTTTATTCGTGTAATGGAAAATTGAATTGCTATACACTCTGAAGGATACCCGATTTTGTAATGTTTTATTACTAGATAAGAAAGCCAAAAAAAAAAGAGTACATACATATATACACACCTTTGGATGGGAGGAAAAAGAAAGGTCGTGCCCGGGATCGAACCGGGATCGGCGGAATCAGAATCCGCAGTGATGAACCATTACACTACACAACCCAATTTGTTGATTGAGGCTTTTAGCTTTGACATTATGAGGATTTCATTTGTTCAAAGGGCCCTTCTCTGCATGGCCATTCATAGTTAGTGCATAGTTACCATGATTGAACACCCATCGAAAGATCTCTTTATCGTCAATTCCTGTTAATTTAAACCGATACTTTCCCTGCCACTCTCTTCCTCTCTCTCCTCCCTTAGATAATTATGCCCAATTTTCGGTTGGCGGCACGTCAACAGGTAGTTCTCCTTAAACTCAGGGTCATTCTAGACTCTAAATTAGGAATGATAATGCATCGACGAATTCGTCGAGAGGTCTTGTTGTTTCAAAATAATCACTTATAGGCTTTGGGCACCTCGTAACAAATCTCGCTGTCCAGTTCTCCAATTTCCAAAGTATTTATATACGCTTTGTTATGTTCCAATCGTAGTGTAATGAATGATCTGCGGAACTGCGGAGGCAAAGTGGCCTTTTCGGGTCGGGGCTGTTTTGTCATCATCCTTTGGACCCTCCAATTCAACCGTTCTCTTTCAGCAATTGGATTGAACATCACCTCAACTCCCTACTCCCCTCACCTAAAACACACACGCACACAAAATGGCTCGCCTGAGCTACCTGCTGGTGGGCGCCGTCGCCGCGCTCAGCAGCTTCGCCAACGCAAGCTCCGTCGTCACCGACCTGATCCCCAGTAACTTCGACAAGGTCGTTTTGCAGTCGGGCAAACCAGCCTTAGTGGAATTCTTCGCTCCCTGGTGTGGCCACTGCAAGACCCTTGCCCCCGTCTATGAGGAGCTCGCCCAGAGTTTCGCTCATGCCGAGAATAAGGTTACTGTCGGCAAGGTTGATGCCGATGAGCACCGCGAGCTGGGCAAGCGTTTCGGTGTCCAGGGCTTCCCCACCCTGAAGTGGTTTGATGGAAAGAGTGATAAGCCCGAGGAATACAAGGGTGGCCGTGATCTGGAGAGCCTGTCTTCCTGGATCACTGACAAGACCGGCATTAAGCCCCGTGGTGCGCAAAAGGAGCCCAGCAAGGTTGAGTTCCTGAACGACGCCACTTTCAAGACTACTGTTGGTGGTGAAAAGGATGTTCTGGTCGCTTTCACTGCACCCTGGTGTGGCCGTGAGTTATGCCATTTTTACCCCCTGCTCATAAATGTCATTGACGTGCCTATGACTAACTGTTTTGGTTTAATTTCATAAAGATTGCAAGACTCTCGCTCCGATCTGGGAAACCCTTGCCAACGACTTCGCCCTCGAGGAGAACGTCGTGATCGCCAAGGTCGATGCCGAAGCTGAGAATGCCCGCACCCTGGCCAAGGAGCAGGGCATTACCGGCTACCCTACAATCAAGTTCTTCCCCAAGGGGACTACTGAGCCCGAGCCCTACGCCAGCGCCCGTTCCGAGGAGGCTCTCGTTGAGTTCCTCAACCAGAAGACTGGTACCAACCGCGCCGTTGGCGGTGGTCTTAACAAGAAGGCCGGCACTATTCCCACCCTGGACAGCCTCGTCGCCGAGTACGTCCCCGCCCATAAGTTCGAGAAGCTGGCTTCCGAGATCAAGAAGGCCGCGAAGGGTATCCAGGACAAGTACGCCCAGTACTATGTCAAGGTTGCTGATAAGCTGAGCCAGAACCAGGAGTACGCTGTCAAGGAACTGGCGCGTCTTTCCAAGGTTCTGAGCAAGGGTGGCTCTGCTGCTGAAAAGGTTGATGATATGGTCTCCCGCAGCAACATCCTGCGTGGATTTGCTGGTGAGAAGGAGGAGACTGGCAAGGATGAGCTGTAAATTATTTGAGTTTCGTTTCTATAGCCTCAATTGATATGGACCTAGGAGACCTCTTGTAAATGAAAGAAAGGGAGGCCTCTAAGGGGAATCGATTCCCCTAAGATGTGTTGAATTAATGAATTGGGTTGCCCTTACTACAATTTTCTGTTGCATTAGTTTGAAGCACTTAAAACATTTTGCCCGCTTGTTAATGGGCGGAGAAGAAATCAGAAGAAGGCGGTCAGATATAACTAGTAGGCGGTAAGGCAAAGAGTTAGCGAGGAAGCCTCTTACAGGCCTTATCGCTGGCGCTAACCGTATTTGGACTGGTCCGAGCTCAAAAAAATCCCGTAGAGTCGAGCCCAGCCGCTCCTCAAACTTGCAATTGTCAACCCAATTTCTTCCACGACAAAACATCATGGTCAAACGAAGCAAGCTTTTGCAGGCGCTTGACGCCCACAAGGGTCGTGATTATGATGCCGAGAAGCAGAAGAAGCAGGTCAAGGCCGCTGAGAAGAAAAAAGGCGTGAAGCCTGAGCCTGCTACCAAGAAGAGCAAGAAGGCCGCGCCTGTTGAAGAAGACGTCGAGATGGACTCTGGAGTCGAGGAGGATGAAGATGTTTCAGAAGAAGACGAGGCTGAGCAATCCGGCGACGAGTCCCCCGAAAATGTCGAGGCCAGCGAGGACGAGCAAGACGACAACGAGGACGATGAAGAAGAGAACGAAGAAGAGGACATCCCGCTCTCAGATCTCGAAGAAGATGAGCGCGAGGATGTTGTTCCGCACCAACGTCTGACAATCAACAACTCCGCTGCCATCAATGCGTCTATCAAGCGCATCTCGTTCATCACCAAGCAAACGCCATTCTCCGAGCACAACTCTTTAGTGTCGCAAGAGCCAATCGAAGTCGAAGACCCTAACGACGACCTGAACCGCGAGTTAGCTTTCTACAAGGTGTGCCAGGCTGCCGCCATTCAGGCCCGGGGTTTGCTGAAGAAGGAAGGTATCTCATTCACTCGTCCCGGTGACTACTTTGCCGAGATGGTCAAGAATGACGAGCACATGGACAAGATCAAGAAGAAGCTTTACGATGAAGCTGCTGGTAAGAAGGCTGCCGCTGAAGCACGCCGCCAGCGTGACTTGAAGAAGTTCGGCAAGCAGGTGCAGGTCGCCAAGCTGCAGCAGAGAGCCAAGGAGAAGCGTGATACTATGGAGAAGATCAACACATTGAAGAAGAGTGAGTTACAGCTAAATCCGCGTCTGCGTTGTTTTCATCGTATATTTGAATTGTTGGACTAATTTGTGCTTTTTTTTTAACTTAACAGAGCGTAAGGCCGATTCTTCTGCTCCTACTGACGACGCCAATGATCTCTTCGACGTCGCCATCGAGGAGGCCAGCCAGCCGGACCGCAAGCGTGGTCGTACTGACAGTGGTCCCAACCACAAGCGCGCAAAGAAGGACCAAAAGTTCGGTTTCGGCGGCAAGAAGCGACACATGAAGAGCGGTGATGCTGCATCCAGCGGTGACCTGCGCAACTTTTCTCACAAGAAGATGAAGGCCGGTGCCAAGCGCCCTGGCAAGAGTAAGCGTATGGCCGGTAAGCGTTAAGTAGTTGACGCTTTCTATTTGAATTGAAAAAGAGAGATACGAAGGGAGATTGTAGAAGAGCTAAGGAGTGACGAAGGCGCCTGTTCAGCGCATCAAAAATCCCAAGGTGGAATCTATCCACTGTTGCTTTGTGTAATATCTAGAATACCTTGCATCTGCACATTCAATTGAATCATTGAAAATTCACCTGTTTCTTCCGCTTCCCTGATCGAGTTTATCCTAATTCACGCCATTCGGAATTTCAAGAAATAAGCGGCTTGGCTGATTTGGCGATGGGTTCTAATTAGGAAATTGGATATAATTACAATCATTTCGTTCCTACCCAGATATACTATATCTATACCCGACAAGTCTCTCCTGATTTCTGGTTCTCGGAAAACTGTAATAAAAGACTACTGCAAGTGGCTGGAATTACGCATGCATCACCGACGAGAAGTACAAAAAGTCTGCCAAATAACGTTGGAAAACCACCTCGATCTTGAACTGATTCTTGAGAATCTAGACGCTGGTTTCTTCCTTCAACGAGGAATTCAGATTGGAACGGCCCGCCGCTTCCTACGTGATATAAACGAGTAGACCACAGTGATAAAATCTAATATGCTTCTTGATCAGGGCGCTGAGAAAATTCCTGATGATGTCGAACAAGTTTAACCGCTCGTGTTCTTACATCAGGGCCTGATTAGCTCCATACTACGTTAGGAGGCCAATTTCCCATATTTCGAGGCTTTTTGTTCATTTTGGCTGAGGCCTTGATATTTTACATTGCGATCCTACGCTTAAAGGATGATTAAATATGTGGTTATCACCAAGGTCATAGGACACGTCGTCTGACCTACAGCAGAGAGAGCAGTGTCTAAATTTTCTGGAATGAGTATGTAGTACATCTTGGTACATAGCAATTTGCAGATGCGCTGAAGGGCTCAATTTTTTCAACTGGGCCGGAAAACAGCATCTAACTGCCGGAACATCTCCTTATCCCAATCACTGTCCATTGGCGGTTTGCCTACCTTTGGATCAACGTAGTGAGTCGTGGGCAACTGGAAAAAAAAAAGAATTTAACTTATATAGAAGTGATCTGTTTCTGCATATGTAGGCTTACCAGCACAAGCGCATTTTCCTTCCACTCAGACCCTTCGGATTCTTTCTTTAGGACATCTTCGATATATTCGTTCCACACGCTTTCCATTTCCGGCAGGTATGATTTGTCGATAGCGATGCCGATGACCAGTGCCTTGGGTCTAGGATATAAGTTGTGCAGGACTGTTGCAAGATTGTGCGCCGTGTAAAGATATGGATCCTTCGTTTCGACAAGCCCAAGAAAGGCCGTCATTCTGTAAGGTGTTTTCTCAAAAAGCTCGGGCATGTATTTGACCCCATTCCCACGTCCGTAGCCGATTACGACCAGAGGGACGTTTTCCTTCACTGATGATCCCATTGGTGATGTGATCGTTGCGACAGGTTGGTGAAATCCAATATAATTTGTAATTATATATGCGAAGCTTCATACTAATTAAATATCACGGTCTAAGCCCTACTCCGGAGTTATCGGTACGCGTAGACCCTTTCGGAGGTAGTAGCACCAACACCGATAGTCCCACAACTCATCCCGAAAGTTACCTTCCTTCGGACTTCGGTATCTTCAGAGCGCGAAGGTTGACCGAATTTGCAAAGAATTACTTTCCTTAGGATACCAGCTATGATAATTCTGACTATGGCGGCCAAACCTATCGTCAATTTTCTTCACCATGTCCCCTTTGTTGGATTCAATTCCACGTGGCATTATGGTTTGCGTCAACGTCCTTTTCGCATTGGCTGCATATCTAGCTGACTGGAGCAAAATAGATATCTTCAATCCTCGTTGGCCGCTATACGCAAAATTCCACAATAGACAAAATATATCTTTCGGTGCACTCTCAGCAGCGACCACTGTATATCTTCTTGGCAGGCACAACAGTAGTTTAGAGACTGCCAAAGATTCTCTATTTCTCGCAGCAATTGTTGGTTCCCTTACAACTGTTGCATGTCTGTCCGCTATTTTTTTTTTACCCCGGTACCGATTGTGTAATAGAATTTTGTAGAAAGGTCTTCTGGCGCGATACCATTTTTCCTCTTATATAGATAGTCTGAGAATACCAAAGCAAGAGTTTTTGGCTGAGTGGTTAAATACACAAACCCAGACACGTATTTATCCTGTTAGACCAGCTGTTTCAGATCTGTTTTCTATACAGATTGTTGACAATTCGAAATTTTCTCCGATTGAAATCGATAACAAATGAGAATAACAGATAGATAAAATACTGGAAATATTGGATATTAGTGAAATAGACGAACTACACAGAATCTATATAAAAATCCCTAGAGAACGTAAACAAATATAGTATTTTAGACATATTTGAAATCCAATACAGTAATATTTCGGCTACAAATGGAATCCTGCCGAAAAGATTAGCAAAATGTATTCTGTATCGAATAGATTGTTTATGTCTATATAGAAAGGGGGGGTTGGGTGGTTACTGTAACGGATCAGAACCCGATATAAGATCATGTATACCATGTAATCTTGCCGTTGAAACGCCATCTTGAACTATACCACATAACCCAGACACCCAGACACACACGTGTCATATACAACCTGCCACGACAATTAAACAATCAAGAAGTTCCCAGGAACGGACCCGGCGAGACAGACAGCTCCCAGAAACAAATGATCACTGGGCAGAAGAATGATCCAGAACATGGTGTCCTCGCGGCAGACATTATCCGGTAGATATGTAGAAATATCACCGACTTATTTTGCTATTCAACTGATCAAAATTCTCTCTAATCATGGCCGAGTACCGCCATCTCGCCGTTGGCCATCCTCAATGGATTGATGTTCGTGACATCCATCTCAATCTTCACTATATCAATTTCACAATAACTAAATTATGACGAGATCTAATTTCCCAATAATTTACCTCCGAATACTCGCCAAGTGGGAATGAACCGAGACCATCTAGAGATCGCACCACAGCCGGGACTCGATATCTACGAATTCAACATCCAAGCTCGAAACGGACATCCCATCTGCGTGCGGGTATACAAACAATCAGACCGGACAGACTTACCACTATTAATCTACCTCCATGGTGGGGGGTTTGTGACAGGTGGCCTTGAGACTGACGATGCCTCTTGTCGTGCACTAGCAGCACAAATCCCGGTCTTGGTGCTTAATGTTGAGTATCGTTTAGCGCCATAGAACCCTTTTCCAAAAGGATTTGAGGATAGTTTCGATGTCGTCCGTTGGGTAAACTTTCCTTGTCCTAAAACAACAAGAAAATCTGCAATAATTTCGCTCAGAGTTGACGTTCTTTCGTAGACCGCCTCTCAAGGACCATCTGAACTGCCCATCAATCTACAGCAAGGTTTCATTCTGGGAGGTACATCTGCCGACGCCAACTTCACCGCGGGAATTTCTCATCTTGCAGTGAGAAAAGGGCTCATGCCGTCTTTGACGAGTCTTTTATTCCTAACAAGTAGTTTCTGCCACCCTGATGTACGACCAGCAGCGTATCGTGACCGAATAATAAGTGTAGATGAGATCAATGCTGCGCCAGGACTCACGCGGAAGTCTATTGATTATTTCGCCGCGAAGTATGGGGCTCCTCCAGAAGATAAAAGGTTATCACCATTACTTTTTGAGTCCCACGCCGGTCTGGCAAAGAAGGCTATCTTTTATATTTGCGGGTGGGACCCCCGGCGCGACGAGGCATTGTTGTTTGAGCAATTGTTGAAGAAGGAATATGTTGATACGAAGAAGTATGTTTACTCAGGACTACCGCATGGTTTCTGGACGACTTGCCCTGATTTGAATGTTTGACTGTATCAAAGACATGGGGGCAGGATTTGATCGAGGGGGTTCGATTTCTTTTAGAATGAAGACTTCATTGAGATGCAAAGATAGAACCCCAAGTGCATCTAGTTAGTTATACATGGATTAATTGACCTTTCCAATGAATAATCAAGAAATGGCTTCGAATAGTGGGCTACTACTCCTCGTCAGCCACTGCCTCAGCCTCAGCTTTAGCGGCTCTTTTCTCTTCCCACGTCTCGAGGAACTTCTTGACCTTAGGGCCCCAGACTTCCTCGCCCGCATCGAGGTCCTTATACTCCAGAATATTCTCTTCTCCGAGGGTATAGTCAGCCTGGCGACTGCGCACGAGCTCACTCATCAGAGCGCAGCTACCGACGGCCTTTCCAAGATCGTGTGCAAGAGACCGCACGTAGAAACCGGATGTGACGGTCATGGAGATCTTCACTGCCGCCGGTTGGGGCTTAGGTTGCTCTGTGTGGGTGGTAGGGGCCTCGGCGGTTGCGGGCTCTGGGACAGCGGACTCAGCTGCAGCGGCAGCAGGTTGAGAGGTGCCATCCTCGGAGACCTTTTGTTTCTTGGTAGCATCTTGATCCTCCTCCTTAGGAGAATCAGCTGCAGGGGGAGACTTGCGTTTAGCAGACTGAGCCTCCACGTCTTGCGTGGCCTCGCCTTCTGCCGGTGGGACCACAGGCAGCTCAGCATCCTTCTCAAGAAGCTTCTCCGCTACCACTTTCGCATCGCCTGACATCTCCTCCTCTGGCCACTTGTGCTCATGTGTACCAGGCTCATACCACTCGACAATGTCCATGTTCAGAACTTCCACCGGGCGAGGCTTGATCTCAATAGGCGGGACCTTTCCTTCACGCGCATACTCATATAGTTTCTTTCCCTCCACCTTCAATGCCGAAAAGATAGGTGGACGCTGCATGATCTTGCCGCGGAACTGCTCGAGGGCCTTCTCCACAGCCTCGCGCGTAATGTGTTCGTATGGTGCTCGGCGCACGATCTTACCCAGTCTGTCATATGAGTCGGTCTCGGCGCCGAAAAGAACGATTGTTTCGTAGGTCTTGGTGCATGCTAGAAAGTCACTGAGCGACTTGGTACCCTTGCCCACGCCGGTAACAAGAACACCCGTCGCAAGCGGATCCAGTGTACCTCCATGTCCGATCTTGATATCTAATTTCTGCGTACGCCTGCGCTTTCGCTGGTTCATGCTTTCGCGCTTTCGACGAGCTTGCTCTTCCTGAAGCCATGGCTTAAAGAGGTCGGAGGGTTTGAAGTGATGTTGAAGCTTGCGGATCACGTCGGCCGAAGTTACGCCCTGAGGCTTATGAACGGCTACAAAGTCAGTAGTGATCGCGCAATGGTAAAGAAGGGCCAAAAGATACCAAAAACGCCCTCGTAAATCTTCTCGCCAGACATCCTGTTTGTGCGGAATAATCGAAATCCAGGCGGAAATCCCATCTGTTTTCTTCAAAGAGCTGTGGGTTGGACAGAAATCAAAAAGAAAAAAAAAAGCAGGCGAAAGCGAATCTTGCGGGCGTAATTTTGGCGTATCGATAAGGTAAGCGTAATTTACCGGCATCCACGAAGGGCCCTTTGGATGTTGACTTGGAGGATTCCAGACTTACTTCTTCTCCCTCTCTCTTTCTCTTTGCTACAACTTCCTTCACATAGAATTCACGTGGATCATCAGTGTTTCAATTGACCCACGATGATGCGACCGCAGTCATGACGTCTCGCGAAGAAACCGTTCTACCTCCCATCGATCCCTCGATCGGCGACGAGAATGAGTGGCCCGAGTTCGAGCTCACCGATGCGAAGGTCTTGCGGCCAGGGAAGATGCTCTATGCGAATCTACTAGAGGCATCTGAGCAAACTCCAGTTCAGGTGATTGGCTGTCTGGAGCTGAAGAAAGCTCAAGAAGAACTACGTACGTCTAACCTCTCCCTGTGGCTGTCTCAGCCAGCTTATCGCGACGGCGTACGCGTCTATCAACCTGGTGTGTGGTTACTCACCTTGAAGTCCTCTAGTCTTGGAACCCGAAAAGCCCAATAACCGTATCATCCTCGATGATGTCACTCACTATGCCTACGGTCAAATGGAGGACCGGAGTGTTGAGATGTGGGCTGCTGGCAAAGCGGGCTGGTACAAAATCGCCCCAGCCAAGGGCTACCTCCCTCACTTCAATCGCATGGTTCAGGCCGTCGACACGTTCTATTTTTTAATGGATAAGCACCAACATGGAAGGAAGCAGCTTAACCCGTCATTTAAAAGCCTCTGTGAGCAGGTAAGACCTCTCCAGTGTTCGGTACCCCAAGATTCACACTGACCCTGATTAGTATGTTTTTCATACACACGGTGCCTGTGAGACGGCAGATCAATCGGCTGAGGTTTTTTCGGAGCATTCATCCTTTCTTATGCGTTGTATGATCGAAGAAGATGACGATGGAGATGTGGAATGGAGCAAGACCAACTTTTTCCACCATCTCCGTAGGCAATTTAAGGTGTGTAACATGGTGTCCTCCAGCCCGGTATGCCGTCCTGATTGTTTCTGACTCGTGCTCTCGCCACTTAGGATGAATATAAAACACTGGTGGATCTTCATTCTCCTAGAAAGACAGATATGAACGATCTCCCCGATGCACCCGAAGCGTCAACTCCTCGTCACGAGCCTGCGGCCATTGCCAAATCCCAAGCGAATGCAGTATACCAACTGATCATTCAACTCAAAAAAGAAGGTCATCTTGCGAAGCGTCGACTCAATCTTGATCTTCTGGTCGAGCGCTTTTCAGAAATGTATTCCGTGAATGACGAGGATGCGCGCAAGATCATCGCCGCAAGAGCTGGGCTCGTGTTGGAGATGCTGGACGAAGATGATACGCCTAGCTTTAAATGGTCCCGCTATGCCATTCATCGCGATCTTACAAATGCTGCCTCAGAAACCATTTTTCTGCCACCTGCTCTTCTCACGCCCTTGCAACCGACCGAGGACTCCAGCGACGATGAGCAGCTAGGAAGAACTCAGAAGTCCGTACTCCGTCCAAAGATGAACTCTTCAGTATCTGGAAAGGTCATGGGGAAACGTAATCGCAATGCCAATTCATATCAAAACACACAGTCTGACCACGATGGGCAAGACGATGCCGATGATGACGAGGAGGATGAAGAAATGGAAGATGTCGAGACCCCTAGTAAGGTTCGAGGACACGAGCTTATCCGAACACCTCTAGCGTCTGCTAAACCGCGAACCCGCTCTATTCTTGGTAATAATGACTCTGCGGCCGCCTCTCTGCTCAAGAGTGTTCTTTCGGCTGAGGGCCCACGATCAGGCTTTGAACCTAAAGCAACAAAGGGTAGGCTGAGCTTTGGTTTGTCTCGCCCTTCAGTTGAAGCGAATGGCCTTGGCGAGTCCGAAACATGGACATGCCGGGTTTCAGGATGTTCCAAGACTATCACCAGCAAAGGGGATCAACGCACGAAGGAGATCGAAGATCACGCTGGCGAGCATGACTGGGAAACCCAGATGCAAGTCGAATTGGTGGAATCCGAACGTCGCCTGCAACCGGCTCGCCCTGTTAGCCATCTCATGCAATACCTGCTTAACCAACACTACCAACAAATGCGGGCTGCATTCCCAGAAATTTATCCTCCGGAGGAATTAAATGGAACGAGCGCCGCCGAGGAGCCCAATACTCCAACCCCCAACGAGCACGAAAGTCATGCACTAGAACTAGATCAAGATCTGTCCGCTGAATTAGACCTAAGTGTAAGCGGACATGCAACCTGAAGTGGTTGAGAAGAGCCAATCGCTACGACTATGATGTTTCGAAGGCTTTAACGACTCCTGCACGAATACCTCCACACCGGCTTGTTATCAAAGCGAGCTGCTCTGTCATTTTGCTGTTTGGATAGGTATGGTGCGCCTTGTTCATCTCCATTAAGAAAGATCAAATCTAACATTTGCTCAGACCCGCAGCCGTGTATTATTATGCAGAACAAATTGAATATCATTTGCTATGGCCCTGGGAGATGGGCCGCATTTACTCTGCAAGCTTGCCTATGAGTTCTTGAAGCACCAGGCTGGGAAGTGATAGTGAAAGGGGCGGACAGATACAATCATACTTATCACTTGCTCCAGTATTCTAAGAGGATGATTGGCTCTTGAATACCTGGTGACCAGCCAATCTCTAGAACAACTTCAAATCTAAACAGTGGCAGATACTAGCCGAGTGGCATACCACCAGTATTCGCTGCTATTCTGCAAAGACCCCTTTTGTGCCGATCAATGCTACACTTTCAGAGTAAACTAGATATACAGTACCTTGGATAGCAAATACGACTAGATACTCAAGTCCCCAGGGGAAGAGGTAACTCTTGTATACTTTTATTTACCGATAGATCCAATCCTGTTTGCGCGGATCTCTTCAGATAAGCGGGGTTATTCTAATTCCCAAAAACGAGAATACTCATACTATGAGAAGTAGTACTTCACCTCATTTGAGACTTCCCTTGACTGGACAAGATAGTTGTAATAATATGTACAATGCCACGCAAGGTAGACTGAAATGATTGCTCAGGTAATGTTTCTTCAAAATGACGGAGTGCGCAGAACCTAGCAGAAGCATCGGCGAGAGAAGGGAAAGGAAATGGAGAAGCTATCTAATACAAACTCCCAGATCCAGGAAGGATCAATGCTAGACAGAGTCCAAGCTCTGACTTCGCCTGTACATGGAGGAAGGGTCGAATGAGAAGGAAAAGAAGCTTTTTGACTTGGAGGGGTATACCACGAAACATGCCACATATATCACACACACGCACACGTACAGGAAGAGAGAAACGGCAATGGGAGGAAAGAAGAGGGACAGGGAGAGTGAGATAGTGATTGAGAAGAAAAAAAAAGAAACAGAGGTTTTCTTGCAGGTGTAGCAGGTAGAACGGAAAGTCTAGCTGGTTGAAAGGGAAAGAAATGAAGCAGGATATGCAGAGAATATAAAGATCAAAGGCGCAATGATCGATGTAGCTTAAGGAAGAAGTGGGAAACGAATAATATAGTGGAATTAAGGAATCCTGTCCTCAAAAGACCGGGGAAGGAATCATTGTTGGTGGACAACGTGTGCGTCGACAAGAGCTGCGGTATCAATTTAATATAGGCGTTATTATTGAGTAGTGATGACGAGTGACTTACTTTGAAGGGCAGAGGCCTGGCCCTGGCGCGATTCACAGGCGCACTGTAGAGTGCTGCCATCCAGGAAATCCAGTAATATACTGTTGGGCAGCTCTTGCATGTCTTCGTCAGGCAGACAGGGAGTGCGGAACTCGCTTAGATGATATCGCTTGGTCATGTTGCGAGCAGTCGCATCAGTGGTGCCAGGTGCGAGAACGAGATACCCGTTCTCATCAATGCGCATGACTCGGCGCTTCCATAGGAGAGTATCAGGGAACTGTACATTGACTTCGCCAATGTCAATCGGATCAGAGATTTGGGGTTGAGATGGCGAGGGGGAGATGGTAGCGATAGGATCAATCTCTTCCTCTTTCACTGGCGGGGACAGAGCACCAATAATGCTGCGGCGAGAGTTGGAGGTAATGGAAGAGACACGACGCATGAGGCGTGAAGCACGAGAGCCCTTTTTCTCGTCAGTGGGTGAAGATGAAGTCATGTTCTCCTCAGTCCTAGAGCGCGAAGACAAGGAAAGTCGACTCGCTGGGCGGGAGGCTTGTCGCCCGGATCCCGCAGACGAGATTGACATACTACGGTCCTCAGGATGCCCGACTGTCTCCGAGCCCGTGTCCTGAGTAGCGAGCTCTGGAGTCTCATGCTGCTCAACGGTCAATGGGCTGGCCTGGAGATTGAGAGCATCTGATTCTGTAGATTCCAGACCAGAAGAGCCCGGCGAGACATCTGAGTCACGAACAATGCGAGCCGTTACAGAAATTGAATTGGTTCGGCGGGAAGTGTTCGACGCAGAACGGGAGTCCTGACGGCTGAGGCTTGGTGCGCGAGAAAAATCAGGAGTAGTACCGTTAGGGAAAGATACAGATGCGCGTTTGCGGAGATTTTCGAAAGATGAAGAGGTCGAAGGCGCAGTCACAGTGACAGAGGAACCATTTGGAGTACCTTCACGACTGGAGAACTTCTCCAGGGCCTTGATACGAGAGGAAATACCGGATGAGACGTTAATCTTCTTTGCCATGAGCACGGGAGTTGGAGGGCCATTCTCAGGATAGGAGCTGGACACAGATCTGCCCACCTGAAGCGCCTGTACAGTGGATGGAGAAGCAAGACCATGTGGACTGGAGACAGCGCGAGAGCCTCTCCAGGAGTTCTCGGCACCGTTGGGTGATTTGACCGAAACAGGCTTGGCCTCCTGCACGGTAGCCGATCTAAGCTCCTCCATGAAGGAATCGTCCGACAATAGGTTATCGTCGTCAGAGTATTCGTGAGTTGGGACTTGAATAGGCTCCAAGTGAATGTTTCGCCGCTGATCTAGGGGAAGCGGCTCTGCCTTGGGACTAGGAGTTTGCTCGGGGGCAGCCTCAATCGACACCGAGATGGGCGCAATCGAGGCCTCCTCGGGGCCAGCCACGGGGTCTAGAGGCGTGCTTTGTGGGGTTGGTGTGGCAGACACAAGAGTTGGTTCAGTGACCTCCGGCGTGGTAGTTTCCACGCTTTGTGTCTCTTCTATTTGCTGATCTGCCGCCGATGAAGCTTCAGATGATTGAAAAGGAGTGACGTCTGGCTCAGGCTTTGAGTCTGAAACTTCCGCTGACTCCTTATTGAGTGGAGATTCGACAGAGGCGCTAGGTGGGACTAGGTCATCATTAGTCTCGCTTTGGCCAAGAATTGCGGAGTCTTCTGGATCGGCGCGTGTTTCATGGTCATGGACTGTCTGTGGAGTCTCGGATTGGGCAGCTTTTAGTACAGAATCGATATGTGTTGTAGAGAATGTGGTATCGGCACTGGGCTCCGAGGTATGTGATGATAGGCCACCCTCGGAATCTGACTCAGGCAGAGCGGCAGAGGATTCTAAGCCTGCAGCTTCCTCGGTGGCAGATAATTTCTCTTCCTGAGCTTTGGAAGCCTCTTCTTCCATGGCATCAGAATGAGAGATCGCAGGTAATAGTTCACCTTGGTCGGCAGGAAGAGCCCCCTCCACCTGGGCTGGTACTTCTGGAGTTGGGTCAGATTCCACAACTGGTGTTTGCGACTCTTCTTGGATATCGCTAGGTGGCTCGATTTTGAGCTCATTTGCTGGCGGTTGAGACAGCTCTACAGGCTGCTCTTCCTCCTTGGCGTATTGCTGTTCAACATCGGGTTTCCCGTTTTCGGCCTCATGCGTAGGGTTGATGTTTTCTTTATTGCCCTCAGGTTCTTTAAGAGCCATTTCCTCTGCGTTAGGCTGCTCTTCTACTTCTGGTATATCTTGCTTCTTCTTGGACTCTGCCCGCTTCGCCATGTTTTTCTTCCTCTGTTGCAGAGCCTTCATCAACCGTTCCTTCTCAGGTGTTAATCCAGAAGAAGTTGACAATGCACCCAAAGATTTGGCGCCAGGAGAAAGCTGAGGTCTGGATATAGGAATGGAGGGTGGGGGAACAAGCAGGGGAGGAATGGGTGGCGCTCGGCTGTTGGGCCTGCTTGCAAACGAGCTTCCCTGAGAGCGCGGACGAGGAGGGTCGGGAGCAGCGTTGGTCGATTTCCGTACCGAGGACGAGCGCATATTAGAAGGTAACGAGGCCACGGGTCTTTGATCTGGATTTCGTGAACTGCCCGCAGTACGGGGTCGCCCACTTGAGTCAACAGACGGACGTGGGCCCAGCTTCACCTTCGGGGTGTAGCCGGCTGCCCGTTCTAATTCTCGGAGCGAAGGGCGCGCGGACTGGGTCGACATTCGTGCTTCTTCCGACGGCCGGGGAAACTCGTCCAGGATATTACGATACTTGGAATGTTCCGAGCTCGTATCGGGCGACTTGGGAGAAGTGGCCACCGACTGTGTTTCACTAGGGCTTCGTCCGCGGGAATGTGATCTCGAACTTGCTCGAGACGGTGGTGGCCTTAAGTCTGGCGATACTGGATCGACGTTAGGCGGCGGTACTGGCGGCGATGTTGGCGGAGGAGGCGAAGTAGTCGTAGGCGGCACAACGGTGGCCTCTGATTTCTGGCTACCGGATAATCGACGGGCTTCGGACCTTTGGGGAGGCAGCGGCTGTTGATATGTCTCTTCCTTCGCACCATTTTCTTCGGCATCTTCTGTGATCTCCATCAATCGACGACGACGCAGCGAGCTCGACGAAGACGTGATAGAACCAGACGCGGTGTGAAGAAGACATGCTGACGACAAGGCACTCTCATTCAGGTCTGATGCTTGGGCTAGGACGAGTACGGTATCATTTGGTGTAAACTTGTCGGTGACGGATTGAAATTGAACATTGCTTCGAGCTGTAGTAGAAAAGCATTCCAGTCAGAACCACTTCAACGATGATCACACCCCTCCATCGATCTGAAACACGACTGCTTCTCTCCTTTTTGACCCTGATGATGCAATCTTACCTTGGATCAGCCGTGATAACCCTTCAGGCATATATCGTAAAATCACTTTCCTCCGTCGATAATGCAAAAAGCCATATAGCGGTGACGTTTCCTCAAAGTTATCGATGGCATTGCGTACCTCGGGCACCCCGCCAGTACCCCGACTAAGGAGGTCGACCTCATCTCTGGAAATATAGTGCAGCAAGAACCTGAAGAGAAAACATCAAGTCGGGTTAGTATTGTCTGTTTCTTGATGTTGAATACGCGGGTGCGACGCGCGTGGCCCAAAAGGGGCAGCAAGACACCGGAGATTTTGGAGAGGAGGGGACTTACCATCCGCCAGCGTCGGCCAATGCACTTTGGTAGGCCTCGACGATAACGGGATTCTCTAGCCCATTGAGAGACATGGCGCGAACGACATGGAGGCAGGCCGAAGGGCGTGAATTGGGAGGGAAGAAAGGAAGGGGGGGGGGGAGAGAAATTGAAGATGGAGTTTCCAAATTGGAGGTCAAGTCTGGACGCTAGGCACATGGGCACCTCGGGGGAAGACTAGAACAGCAGAGAGCAGCAAAGCAGTAGGACAGCCAACAGCAGGACAGCCAGCAGCTCCTCTCTATTTCTCCGACAAAGTCGATTGGGCCACAATACAACCAAGACAAACTGGGGGGGCCAACGGGATAGAGATCTTGAGATCGAGAACTTCAGCCCAATCACGGCAACGATGGAAGGGGCCAACCGCAGAATTAGTTGATAGGCTCTTCGGCGCGAACCTCTTAGGATGTGATCCTCCTTTTTCCGGTCTCCCTTCTCCGTAAGGGTTGTTGGGTTTCAGGGGGGTCCATCCACTCCTGGTGAACTTGGTTGAACTCCACTCGCGGCTATCCCAATTTAAGTGGGCAATCTGAAACGCTCGTTCGGAGTCAGTTCTCTTTATAGCATGGTCTGATCCTGTCAGAGGGCTTGCTTTGCCCGTTTTAATTCTGCGAGTGCGAGTTCTGGCCCTGGCGATGGTCTTGCGCGGTATGTGCCCAGGTACAAGGTTGCACAGAAGGGTGTTGGCAGGAATTTATGATCTCACTGATGAGCGTGCAATGGGCAGAAGTACGAACAAGTATTTCACAGACAGACTTGAATGTAGGGTATCCATATCACCGGGAGAGCCTATCTATTCAAAGGTTAGCGGTATGCAGTATAATAGATGCGACACCGTTCTAGTATGGAGAGATATCATAGTTACCTCCAATGAGTAACTAGTTTACTTCGCGTCTGTATAAACTTGGAGGTATAAACAGCAATTGAGTAGGGCTACCCTCCTTGTCGAGAACAATCCTGGACATCGCTCGATATCAACTTGAAGCAGCTACCTAGGTAGGTACCTAGTTGTAACCTGATTGGAATGACTGTATAACTAAGTGTAACTATAAAAGCATGAACACAGCATGTCCATTGGTTAACTACATTACTACGATTGAGTATCCAAGTAAATAGAACATCTAAATCAAATCAATTGGCTAATCCCATTCATCTAATCAGACGACTCTCATACACATCTACTCTTATTTATATTTAAAGTTTTCGTATACCTCTATCTACTACATATCTTAGTTAAATAACTACTACGTAGTAGTTACATATACAGGTGTATACGGACTGCAGACAACCCGCGGATCCCCGCCTCATCCAAAAGACACTCGGCGACCCCCGATGGCGGGGACCCAATAATTATTTCTACTTAATTCCAACCATTCCACTCCTTTAAGAAAATACTGTCCCTATTCAATATTACCGATATACACTCTCACTGATATTCAACTTCTATCATGGACCTCCCCGCCCTCGCCTCACTCCCCTCGCTGCCCCAGGAGACTCAGCTCCGGGTCTTGGATACCCTCTTCGAACCATCGCCCGAACTCCACCAATTGATGCTGCCCGTCCTAGCGAACCAAAGCTTCAGCTCTTACGCGTCTCTCATCGATGCCGTTGGGGGCCGAATGTCCGCTCTCTCCGCTGACAATTCCCCCACTGACCGGAATGTTCTATTCGGCATTCTAGGGTCGCATCCTCGGCTCGGACGGCCCGCCGCCAACCCCGAGCATCTCAGTGAACTCAGCAAGAAAGAACAGGCCCAATTGCAAGTCGGAGCCGAAGAACAGGCCGAACAACTACGTGCATTGAATGCCGAATATGAAGAACGATTCCCCGGTTTGCGCTTTGTGTATGTCTTTTACCTTTCTTGACTTTCTCCAATCTTTTTTTTCTTGTTTTATTTTGTTTCTTTCTGACAGCGCCGATCTTCTCCGATCTTCTCAGCTCCTTTGTAAATGGTCGCAGTCGTGATGTGATTATGGTGGAAATGCGTCAGCGCATTGATCGAGGAGATATCGACCGGGAGATTGAGGAAACCATTCAGGTATATTCTGAGACTACGATAAGAGTATAAAATGATGTGACTCACTCACTTAATAGGCCATGTGTGATATCGCAAAGGATCGAGCCCGCAAACTTCAGGCGCGCATCTAAATAACTGGCAAGTATAAAAATGATAGAACAGAGCAGAACAATGAAAGATACCCTCATGATCATCTAGATTATATGCCTAGTAAGCCATCTCCATTTATAAGCACTAGATAAGTCTTAGCAACGCCCTTCAGGGTCCAACAGAACGATAAAATTCCCCTCCGGACTGTTCCCAATTGCTCCACTCATCCCCCCCCATTTGATGTCATCCAAAAACCGCCTCTCCGGCCGGTGCCGCTTAGCCTATCGGTAACTTTTCTTTCAAGATGCTTGAATTCTTCCCGCGCAAATTTTACTATACCCTAGGCCTTTAGTCCTTTTCCTTTTCTTCTGTTATCCCCTCTCCGACCCGATTCAATGTGACCCGGGCGTGCGCAGCACTATCAATGGCGGGAAGTCAAACATCATTGACCCCCGCGGTAGCCGGGGACAAATCGCCACTGCGACCCCAGACGCTCAGTAAGTTTCTATCCAGCCCGGTCATTTTGTAAATCTGCGCTTGAAGTGATCCCGGAGGCGCTGTAAAGCGTTTTCTCAGACCCAAAATTTGCGGAGGGGTCAAGCTCTCTATACAAAGCGGCCGATGCGCAAAGAGAATGCGCGCTGATGGTTTATATGTAGATTCGCCCATATCAGACGTCGCATCAGGTTCCAGTAATAGCCAACAAGATGTACAACGAAACCCACGTCGTGTACCACCCCCAGTGGCTACCGGAAGCCCTCTTGTCAGAAATTCTACCTCGCAAACGCTGCAGGAGACCCGCACCGAGGCCAACGCCATTGATCCGTTGTCCCAGGTAAGCGGCATCAAGCAGGCCTAAACGGCCCCCAATAGCCCCCCTTCCCCCAATACGGAGTACAAGGGATGCGAGATATGGGAATTGGAGGAGAGTGGTGGAGAGTTGGTTGGGACTTGTCGCAATGGAAAGCCTCATTGGGAAATACGAAGATACGAAGCTTGTGGATCGTATTTCATACTTCTTGTGATGCCCACCTCAGCCGCATAGCCCAGACCTCTGCAGATTGGGCAAACAATCAAGAGAGACTGCCAGAAATATAAAAAAAAAGGAAAAGAGAAAAGGCAATCCAGCTGACATTTGAACAGCACATTATCCAGCGAACCAATACCCAAAAGTCAATTCCCTTGAAGTTACTCGGTCGTGCATCCTATGAGGCTGAGGCCGGTAATTCAGCGTACAATTTGCCAGAACAGGACATAAGCCGTGAAGGATCGCACAGCTCGAAACCAAAGGAAAAGAAGTGAGTGGAACCTTTTTTTTTTTTCTTAGTCTTTCTCTCTTTTTCCGTTTTATACTTCGGGCGGCTCATGCTTTGCCGGAGAGCCCGCCACCATATTCAGTGGAGGTCCAGTGATGACAACAAGGCTGACGGTTTCCCATGTGACCTTGTGATTTCTTTTTAGAAAAGGAGTTTCTTTCCTTAGTCGTATCATCGGTTCCAAGAAAAAAGAACCTCTATCAGACGCAGAAGATGAAAGCTCTGGCGCTGAGCCTAGTCGCATGTCCGTCGACACTTCCCATCCAATAGGATTCATTCCGCGACATCCTGCACCGTCCAGGTATCTACGGACGCGCGCTCATAACAAGAAAGAAAAGACTTTTGAAAAGGTCTTTCTGGCACAAGAATTGGCCGGCATTCCTGGACAACGGCGATTATCACGCGCGGACCGTCGATTGTCAACTTCGACTATATCACAAAATGGCGAAAACACGGGCAGGGCCATTTGGGCCCTGGCATTCTCGAAAGACGGCAAATTGCTGGCTGCGGCGGGACAGGACAAGAAAGTTCGAATTTGGGCAGTTATTTCTACTCCTGATGAACGCGAAGCTGCAAATCAAGCAAATACCGAAAAGCCAGTCAACGATCGGGATTCGCCAGATCTGAAAGCCCCGGTATTCCACCCAAAGCCCGTGCAAATATATGAGGGGCACACTGGCAGTATCCTGGACGTGAGTTGGAGTAAGGTATGTGACTGTTTAAGGCGAGACGAAAAGCAAAGTAAAAGAAACAAGGCTGACCTCGGGCTTAGAATAACTTTATTCTCTCTTCATCGATGGATAAAACTGTTCGCTTGTGGCATGCGAGTCGTCCTGAGTGTCTTTGCTGCTTTCAACATAGCGACTTTGTAACTTCGATTCAGTTCCATCCTCGTGATGACCGTTTCTTTCTCGCTGGCTCGCTCGATACTAAGCTCAGACTATGGAGCATTCCTGACAAGAGTGTGGCTTTTGTAACGGCAGCACCTGACATGATCACCGCAGTTGCATTCACTCCAGATGGTCGATATTCAATGGCTGGATGTTTGAATGGAATGTTGAATATTTATGATACGGAAGGTCTGAAGGTGTCCGGTCAAATCCATGTTCGATCAGCTCGAGGGCGTAATTCCAAAGGAAACAAGATCACAGGAATTGACACTATGATCTCCCCGCCAGGCGATCCCAATGGCGACATCAAACTGTTAGTAACTAGCAACGACTCTCGGATTCGACTCTATGATTTCCGAGACCGAACCTTGGAGGCCAAGTTCCGCGGAAATGAGAATACCTGCAGTCAGATTCGGGCGACTTTTACAAAAGATGGCAAACATGTCATCTGTGGCAGTGAGGATCGTCGTGCCTATATCTGGCCAATTGGCCACGCGGATCGTGATACAGACAAGCGCACTTTCGAGACATTCGAGACACAGCCTGCAATCGTCACGGTGGCTGTCACTGCTCCGACATCAACGAAGCAGGTACTGGCCCTATCTGAGGACCCAATCTTTGACATCTGCAATCCGCCGCCTGTCGCGCTGGTGAGCCCTGACGACTCCCATGATTCACCAAAGCGGGAAAATTCTGGAAATGAGAGTGGGAATGGACATGTTAAGGCCGCATCGACGCAGAGACTATCTATGATCAGCAAAATGGCACATGACTCGCCATCGTATCTGGCTCGATCAAAACATCCTGATGGGAACATCATTGTTCTGGCCGACTATTCCGGTAAGATCAAAGTACTTCGACAAGACTGCGCCTATCATAAACGGAGATATGAGAATTGGAATGCCAACTCAACAATATCACGACGGATAATGGGACGGTCAAATTCGGCGCGCCATAGCGTGGCATCTTCAATTGGCAAAGACTCAGCACACAAGACCCCGTCCGAGCGTATCGTTTCCTGGCGCAACTCTGTGATTCGTCATGGCCGTACAAGCACGGATGGTTCACGATCTGGACTCAGAACTCGTAGCCCATCTCCTTCTCACTCTCACCCCCGACCTCCAGCTTTCCGTCTTAGTTCATCGCGGCCCTCAAGTATGGGACCCAACGAAACCCGATCAGCGATGACCACGTCTCCGCCAGCATCGCCACGTCCTTCTGGCGCTCATAACAGAAAATCAATGGATAATAAACCAGGTCATAATGGGCACGGCCCTGTTGTTGGCGGAGATCCGCGTGGCCTTCCAAGTTCATCAGCCGGCATCATAGCTAGCGGTAAGGGCAAAGATAACCCGCTTTGGCTTCAGGGGGACCATAGCTATGCTTATTGGTCGAAGATTACGCATGATGCTCTGGCAATGAAGTCTCGGGGTGATAGAAACTTGCTGAGCCCCAACTCACTCCCCTCCGATGAACGCAAATTGAGTATGGCCAGTAGCGTGCTGAGTAGCGATTATGCCTCGTCTACTGGAGGGGGAAGTGAAGATGTTCTGAAGTGCGAGTATTGCAATGGCTCGAACTTTCGTGGAGTCAAAGATCGGGATGGGAAACAGAAGCTGATTTGCGTTCAATGCAATCGCTCCGTTCCCTGATGCTTAACGGCGTATTATATCAGCCATTGAACCGAGATTGGATGAGGTTCTCCGAGGAGATTTCAATGACCTTCAAATTTTGAACTGATATGTCCTCAATGACACAATCGAACTCAGGCACATGGGCGAGATGTACGACTAATTCAATGACTTGTTTCCGTTTCGAGAGAATTGGAAGCTTGCAAGTCAAAAATAAGCAAGAGTGCCAAGGGGACAAGTCTTCCAAAAACCAAAAGATTTGGCGCAAGTATCGATGAGATGCAATCTCGCTTCCTCGAGGACAGGAGAGAAGAACGCGAGCGAGTGACATCGTCATCTCTCAAATTTTCTTTGGAGGTAAATACAATGTCTGTATATGAAGTTTACTTTTGTTGGACTGGTGTGTAGGATATGGCGATGGGATTGGATATACATAGATTATACTATGACGATTGTAAATAATGTTAATGTAAATTATTGCACTTCAACAGGTACAAAGAAATTGTTATTATTATCCGCATTACCATGCATTCAAGTTATGTAGATTGTCCTTTATACTCTTTGCCCAATAGACTTCACTGCGGAGTCGATGCCAAGACTGGAAAAAGTCCGGCGCTGATAACTGCGATCTTCCACCCCCAGATGCCATCTCTCCTCAACCACCACTCTCCCAGCAATCTTCCCACCTGACAAAAAATCACCATAACTTCTACAAGCAAGGCTGATTCCCAAGCTACCGTTTATCTCGAATCACCTGAATAAACAGCCAATTACACAGTCTCGACCCGAACAACGCAGCAAAAGCGAGACTGGTTCTCGCCCGCCATCATGACCTACCTTGAGACCTCGCAGGCTTACCTGGAGCAATCGGCTCAGCTTTTACAAGCATACCCAGAGACGGTAAGATTACTCCCAACCATTTAAGTCAAATGAGTAGTGAGCAAGTTGCGCGCGGCACGAAGCACGATCCCAAAAGAGACAACCGCAAACACATTCCAATTCCAACCTGTCTCCAATCTCAACACTCCCCTCAGCCCCAATCGTCTTCCAAACCCACAAATTCCAAATAAACAACCATACTAATCACAAAAATTCGTTCAGACCCGTATAACAACAAAATACAACTTCCCCACAGAACGCCCCGCACAAGTCCTCAAACGCACAAAATCACAATCCAAACTCCAATCCACCAACCCCCCCTCCACAGAACCCCCCGCTGCCCCTATCGCCTCTTTAACCCTGAAAACCTACAATCCGGAATCCGGAATCACCATCCAATACCGCACGAACAAGCTCCAAGAAGTCGGGCGCTTGATGACGGGTCTGGGGAAATTGGCCGCTGGTGCGGATGTCGCGAGTCTTGGACTCTCTGCGACTGGGGTAGCGGGCGCTGCGGATGTGGAAATGACAGATGCGCCGGCGGAGGGGACTCCTGCGCCTGTGCCGGCTGCGAAGGGGAAGAAGAAGAAGGGTGGTAAGAAGTGAAGTGAAGTGTGATATAGATGAATGTGGAGAGATTAGCTATCATTGATTATATCCGGAAAGTGGTGGTGCTGGGAATTCATCCGTATGGTGTTTTAAAAGCATGATATCTATAGACATAATGACATCCCAACGTTGTGGTTCATGAGTGAAGGGTATCTATACGATCCGGGGATTGAAGAAGTGTCAAGCGGCAAAGGCTATTAATGTACGTTGAGGCATTACGCGAAATAGCCGAGTATAGAATGACAAGGCTGCACCAAAATATACATAACAGTGTGATTCAGAACGTTTTAGATACACATATCCACCATCCATCCCATATTAGACATTTGTGGGGGAGTCTAGGACAGACCAGAAGAGAAGAGATAATACAACGCCAAGCCCATGCGTAACCATCAGAAAATCCCGTCAATCAAGAACAAGAAAAAACAGCGTGAAATCGTGCGAAAAGAAACACCGTGAGACAAGCACACGGCGTACGGGTATAGAACAAGAACGGGGAGAGGAGGGGAGAAATATCGACAAGAGAGACGTCTAGAAGTCCTCGTCGAAGTTCAGGCCGTCATTGCCAGAAGACTGCTCGCCATCAGAGTTGGCGTCCTTCTTAGTGGAGGCCATAACACCGGCCTTCTGGTAGTCACCGACACGCTTCTCGAAGAAGTTGGTCTTGCCAGCCAGGGAGATGGACTCCATGAAGTCGAAGGGGTTGGCAGAGTTGTAGTACTTCTGGTTACCGAGAGCGACCAGGAGACGGTCAGCGACGAACTCAATGTACTGGCACATCAGCTTGGCGTTCATGCCGAGCAGAGCGCAAGGAAGAGCGTCAGTCAGGAACTCTTGCTCAATTCCAACAGCCTCAACGATGATGTCCTGGACAACCTGCTTGCTGGGGCGGTTGTTCAGGTGGGAGAACAGAAGGCAGGCGAAGTCAGTGTGCAGACCCTCGTCACGGGAGATGAGCTCGTTGGAGAAGGTCAGACCGGGCATGAGACCACGCTTCTTGAGCCAGAAGATAGAGGCGAAAGAGCCAGAGAAGAAGATACCCTCGACGGCAGCGAATGCAACGAGACGGGAAGCAAAGGTGGAATCACGGTCTTGGATCCAGCGGATGGCCCAATCGGCCTTGCGCTTGATGCAGGGAATGGTCTCAATGGCATCGAAGAGGTAGGTGCGCTGCTTGGGCTCCTTGATGTAGGTATCGATGAGAAGGGAGTAGGTTTCGGAGTGGATGTTCTCCATCATGATCTGGAAACCATAGAAGCAGCGAGCCTCAGTGACCTGAACTTCGGCGCTGAAACGCTCAACAAGGTTCTCATTGACAATGCCGTCAGAGGCGGCGAAGAAAGCAAGAACGTGAGAGACGAAGTAACGCTCATCATCGTTCAGGCGGTTATGCCAGTCGTGAAGATCCTTGGACAGATCAATCTCCTCGGCGGTCCAGAAAGAAGCCTCGGCCTTCTTGTACATTTGCCAGATCTATTGAGAGACATTCCTTATCAGCCATGTGTTTCGTGATAGTGGGGGTGGGGTGGCTCAGAGTGCTTCACGTCCGAACCACTTTACGCGTGCACGCGTCGTAGTCGACTTACCTCGTGGTACTTAATGGGGAACAGAACGAAGCGGTTGGGGTTCTCTTGCAGGAGAGGCTCGTCGGCCTCAAGCTCCTTAGCAGTGGGAGCAGCCTTGGTAACCTCAACGGGCTTCTCGGCAATCTTGTCGGCGGGGGCATCGATGGGGTTGAAAGACGCGGTGTTCTCCTTGCCAACGGACTCGAAGTCAAGCTTCTTGACGGGAGAGTCACTCATCTTGAGATTCTCGAGGGAGGAAGCAGCCTAAGAAAAGACGCGAGTTAGTGAAAATGATTCTGGCGACGCGTCTATCGCGAGAGGCGAGACGTGACATCACGTACCTGCTTCGAGGGAGTGACTTGGGTGGCCATTGGGACGAATGTGTGAAGGGGAATATTGGATGAAGGTCAAGAGTTGCAAGTCAACCACAGCAATAGTCCAAAATGTGAGGAATGGAGGGGGAGGAGAATGAGGTGCAAGCTGGGAGGGAAAAGATCAGTTAAGTAGTTGGCGGACGTGAATCTTTTAGCGCGACAGGCTAAGTCACGTCGCACGTGACTTCGCGCCGCCCGCGCTGAGTCAGGACGCAAGGCGCGTCGCTGGGGCATTGAACATGGGGCAAATCGCATCTCATGCCACTGTCTTTCCAGCAACCTCCGACGCTAGGGCAGTCGATCCATGGCCGTGCCTCTGGTAGCCCCCTCGACAGTGCATAATACGGAGTTTCAATAGCGGTGGTTCCATTCATTCCATTCCTGGAAGCATATATGCAGCTATTGAATGCCATCTACCTTGGATACACAGGTACTATATCTGGATTTGCAGCGACCAAAAGAGTCAATTACTCTGAAGTACCCTTGAGATAGATTTAGTATGCTCAGAATTATCATCAATAACATGGACCCAGCGACGCGTCTCATCAAATTTTCAGCTCGACGTAATGGGGCTCCACCTTGGCTGAATCACGATCAGATAAGCCCAAGCAGACGATCATTCATTTACCACGCGCTTCCAAGTGGAGACCGACGCGACATCGGATATACGGAGCTAATTAGCAATCTAGACCAGCAGGAATCGTGAACCGGGACAAGATTGTTGTCAGTCACATCATCAATGGCCCGCTATCCATAGCCCCAGCCCCTTGAGCTATATAGGGTTTAATTGGTTAACAGCATGTATACGAGTAGCTTTCCAGGGCTATATCGTACATACGAACAATTCTTGGCCCAATTCCCCGTGTCTATCAATTTAGTTTTCGAAATTGTGATTACAGCTGTCACATTCAATTAACCATATACCAATTCAATCTCAACCCCTCCGATCCAGGCCAGATCCCAAGCTCTAGAAGGAATGAAGGAGTGGAGACAAAAAATCTCACGCGTCGGAGAATGTGCCGTCCAGCTCGCGTGGAGCTGGGCGCGTACATAGTGTACCTGAAAGCCCCATTGCTTGCTGGGGAAACAACATTGACAAGGGTTTCAGCCTGAAGTTTGCACCAATCCATGTTGGATCCCTTCGGCCTCGGCGTGAACGCGTCTCCACCTGCCAACGCGATGCTCTAGCAACCCTGCATATGCGGTGAACTTTCGACGTGCATTGACCTGTTTTTTTTTTATCTTTTTTTTTTTTTTTTCATTCTTCTGGCGAATTGGCTTTATTTAGCGAATTTCGGCCGTCTCCTCCCGTCGGAGCTTGCCATTCCATTCTCATGCTGTACAGAGATACAAATGTGAGGTTGACTCTCCGACGCGCGGAGCTAGACGCGGCTTGACCTCCGCAGATCGCGACACTGCCTAATTCTCTGGGCTACCTGCAACTTGGCAGCTAGTTTGGGTTTCCTTGATTTAAATGGCAACAATTTTAGTTTGCAGGAGTCCCCCATTTGTGTAACGCGGGGTGCAAATCCTTTCAAACACGTCGCGTTTGGCACCAATAGTAAAGACCCGTGATGTCGTGTGTATCTTTGATAGTTTTTGCTCCCCAATTTTGGGTCAGGGGTTGCTATGTCTTTTCCATATCGAAATTGCATAATCATTCGAGCTGAAGAAGCATGTAAAGATGTTTCATTTGAGTGATTGTCATGATAATTTTACAACCGGTCCAAGTGTACGTACTATTATAGCATCCAATGGATTTTTTTAATTTGACACCATAAAATTAACAAGAGCTCTGCTGCATCTAGCACGTCTTGGAACAAGAAAACGAAATTTCAAGTTATGTGTTAATGATGGCGAGCTTTCTTAGGGCTGTTGTTAAGTGCAGCATTTGGCACAAACAGTGGCATTGAGTCCTCCCAGATGGAATCCGTCAATACTTGCTTATTCGACCCGTCCGCGTCCATTACCACGACTTGGCCATAGGGCTGGAAAGTCTGATCGTACAAAGCACACTCATACTGGAAGCCGAACATTCCAGTGGAATAGGCTATGCGACCATCATGTGTCCATACTGCATGTGCGTCGTTTGCACCGCTATCCGTCAGAACCTTGATATCGGTTCCGTCGGGACGCATAGTGCAAACATCGTAGTTGGTACCACTGACCTTGCGAGTAAACACGATGCGCTCGCCATCTGGCGAAAAGAAAGGCAAATTGTCCCATTCAGTAGTTAAGATGGAAATCTTTCGGGTCTCAAGGTCCAATATGCGGAGGCCAAGCTGCGACTTGTCGCCCTGAGTGGAGTTGTAGCCCCACACTCTGAAGACGATCTTCTTGCCGTCATGAGAGAAACTGGGGAAACCGGAGTTGATTATACTGCTGTTGGCACTGAGAGTGGTCTCACTTTCAGTAAGGACCTCATAGTATGTGCCATTGGCAGTAGCTCGCACCAACCATCCACCACTCTCGGCACGAGTCTGGAACCAAAAACCAACGCCGAAGGTGAGCCACCTTCCATCAGGCGACCAGGAGGGTTGGAAAGCACCAGCCAGACCCTGGGAGACTTCTGCCGTCTCGAGGAAATCAGTAGTCATATCATTGAAAACGAGATGCTCGTTGGTTCCATTGGCATTCATTGACACAATAGAGGAGTTGCCAAGCTGCTTTTCGGTCATGGCGAAGACATTTTGATTCGAGAGTTGTGGGAAAACGTCTGTGAATCGATATTCCCATTCGGGGTCCCAGCTATACAGTTTCTTATCCATGGGGCGGACGTTCCACTCGGTCTTTTCATAGACAACCTTTTTGCCATCAGGAGACCATGCCGGCGAACGCACTGTGACACTTGAAGTATTTACGAAGCCGCCTCCAGTCGTGTAAAGACCCTCCTTACCACTGCCTTTAGTGAAATAAGCAATGTTATCATTCGACAGATATTGAGGGAATATCTTGACGCCAGTTCCCTGGACCTCAACACGGCGAGATCCAGTCTCGAAATCGACCGAAACGATCGTCGAGTTGGCCGAATCGATTGATTCCGGACGGTGGGAGTTCCATGTGTTCTCTCTTGTCATTTCGTAGAAGATAATCCTCTTGCCATCGGGTGACCACTTAGGTGAGCCTAAAGACCAACCACTTTTTGTAGCGACTTGTCGAAAATCAGAACCATTGGGTCGAATGGCATAGATAGAGAGTTCCTGCGTGTGCTCCCATCCACTCACTCCCATGAAAACAGGATCACCATGTCCATACCAACCAGAGTTACGGTCCGAAGAAAAGGCAATCCATTCACCATCCGGTGACCACGAAGGCCGGAAGTACCCATCTGGTAAAGACGCATTGGCTTTCGTCAAGGGGGTATCGGTGATGTTCCATTTCTTGCCACTGTCAATCTCCATCACCCAGATATTGGCCCTATAACCGTTTGTCGTAGATACATAAGCAACGTATTTTCCATCCGGAGATATAACAACTGAGTCCTCGACTGACGAAGTTGCCATTAACTCCTCAAGGTCTGACCCATTTGTTCGAACGCGGTAGATATCCGAATTACCATCGCCATTACGCTCACTCGTAAAGGTAATCCATTCCCCATTTGGAGAGAACTCGGCGTGATATTCGAAGACAGGATTTGATAAAAGGGGTCGTTCGTTGGAGCCGTCAATATCTGCAATGTATAGCTTTGATGTACCTGGCGCAATTCGATTCATATAAAAAACGCCTTTTTGCCTTGAAGGAGTATCGCGAGGTATATGAGGATGCGGTGGGGGTGTATTTCTTTTGTCGACACCCATCTGTGCAGCATATGGGCACAGGGCCAGGGCCGGCGTGAAGGTGAGGCCTAGCAGGCCGATTAGCGTATCGAAAGCACGCATTATGGGCGAAGCTCAAACAAAACGAACAGGCTGAGACCTACGACGCCGAGAGCGAGTGCTCGCTCAGCGACGCAAGCCATATTTTATACCGAAGATTGTTGCCCATTCTAGAAAACATTTAGCCGATATAATCGATCATTTCTCCTTCTGGCCTTCGTTTATCAATTTTGATTCTCCAGAAGACAGGATTTGGCTCTGACATGTACGACACTTTGCCAACAGCAGTATGCCAGGCCGAGTGAGTGGGAAAGTTTTCGGACATTTCTGAAGAGCCAAGAGCCAAGACTTTTTATCTCATCTGATTATGAGCGTTGAGCGGGCCGATTCCTAAATGTCTACATATGTATGGCTGTGGTAAACTTGATCGAATGTTGAGATCTTCAGCAAATTAGCCAATTATGGTAGATTCGACCGGAAGCGAGACCTCGGAGTCGGACATCGTGAGCCAAGACCTTTCAACGTGGGGCATGCTATCTTTCTCGAAACAATGGCTTGTGCCTTGCATGAAGCAAATCCCGGTCAAGAAATGTCTGCAACAATGTGGGATCGCCTTTGGCTATCGAATGAGGTTTACTTCATATGAAATCAACATGGAAAAAGGCTGGCATAGGAAGACTACGGTCTTGCAACTACCAGGGTGTACTTGATGTGAAAGATATACAAATAACTTGGCTCACTCTTGACTTTTCGCCTTATCTGATCAACCCAGGAAAAGCTAGCGGAGAATTAGACAGTACCACTAATGTTGTTGTGGAGTTTTAATTTGACGAGAACACTTGGAAGTCGGCACATCCCGACATGACAAAGATGTCTAATCCGTTTGACCTCGTAAGTGCTCCACTGAAATATTAGTACCACGTAGTAATCGTGGTATCTCCTAACTAATGTCTAAGTTTGTGTCCTTGGCTTCCTTCAAAGTGATTAAAATTGGCCGATACTACTAGTAGTAGACAGTAGTGATGTAGTTTGCCAAATAGTTTGCTTTTAGAGCAATCATATATTCAATTCGCCATGACAGGCTTGCGTATCTAGAAATATATTCCTGGGGAACAAAGCCCAAAATGACAAACGCCCGATTCTATGGTCAAACCCGGTATCACAAAAGGTCCGACGCCGCAACTGAATGCCAGTTGGCATATCTAGAAAGACATGAAACAATGCTGCAGTGCTTCTAGACACAATGAGATAAAAAAAAGTGTATAGTAAATGCATCCAACCTGCTACTTAGATCTTTTCGCGAAGGGAATCAGAGAGGAAGCGGTCCTCGACTCGGCGCATCAGCTTGTTCGTCTGCTCAGCCAGACTCAGAGTCAGGATCTAGGAAATTTGTGTTAGCCTTCTCATGCTTGAACTTGCTTTTATGTAGAAAACTTACAGTATGAGGCAGGATACGAGCCAAGTGAGCAAAGAAACCCTTGTAGATAGCCAAGACACCCTCTGTGCGGACGGTCTTATACAAGCAATCGAACACGCCTTGGTAAAGGTTACCTGTTTGGTTGTACATGCGAGCCATGATAGTGTCTGGAAAGATGACGAGTCAGTTTCAAAGCTTTTTTTTTTTAGTACATTAGCATAACGTACCGGGAGGGTGCATGAAACAGCACACAACAAAGCCGGATGCCGCACTACTGGCGAGATGAAGAGCAGGTCCCTCTTCGATTCCCAAATGGCGGTTGAGGCGACGCTTGGCGAAGAAGTATGTGGGGAGCTGGACCGAGCTGCCGAAACTTGTGCGGATCATAGCCGCTCCTACACCTCGATATACACCCTTCACACCTTCGCTGCGGTAAATCTTGCTGAGACCATCGATAGAGTTTTTATAGTTGTGCTGTGTACCGACGGGAAGGAAAGGCGAATAAGATTGAAGACGGGTCTTCACAAGGAAGAAAGGAGAGCCAGCTGCGGCACCGATCACACCAGATGCAGCGCCAGCGAAGACATTAGCCCCAAGAGACTGGACCTTAGGGTCATTGTAAAAGACGGAGGTGACGTTCGAACGAATTGGCTCGTAGAATCCGAGACGGCAGCCATTGAGTAAGACTTGGTAGACATACTACAATATTGTTCAAATATTAGTCTGGCCCGATAAATTAGACTGATGTGATGATCTTGGGGTTACATACGGCAGATCCAATACCCCGGAAAAGGCCCTTAGGACCCTCATTTTGCAGAATCACCTTAATACCGTGCAAGACTCCATTGTATTTCTTCGCCACATCGCCCTTTGACTGAAGTTCACCTTGCAATTGTAATCTTCCGCGAAGTCAGTGTCATGCGACACACCCGTAATCGTGAATTTGATGCTTACCGGATCTTGACGGTCTCGAAACTGTGGGTGACGGTTACAGCACCGCACGCCGCGATACCTCCGGCAAGGAAAGAACTATTTGGGATAGGTACTTGTTAGCTAAGATCGAGGCTTTGGTAATTCGAAATCTCATATAACGAACCCGGTTGTAGTAGACATTGCGACTGCCTGAGATGGTTCACTTGGAAACCTTGGGGGAGTTTGTTGGATATTGAGGAGAGACCGGAGAGAGATCGGAGCAGGGACAATGCTAGTGGAGAAGGCGGACCCTCGAGGCCAGAAGAAACCGAATGAAGGAAATGCTCGGATTAATCACGAAAGAATGGCTTCACGAGATCTCGAGGGCGGCGATGGCAGTTCTCTGCACGTCGTCAAGTCAGATCGGCCCGGGGTTGAGGGCGGCTATGACCGACTGAAAGCTTACATACGGCTAATGCTGGTCGAATCGCGCAGAATCATATAAGCCGCCATTGGTCGATGCGGCTACATCATCTCCGGTAGTCGGGGGCGGTGAAGAGGGACAATATTGACCCGAGTCCCAGGAAACCCAAAAAAAAGAAGGCGCGGGGAGAGCTGATTCTCCAAAGCGGAAGGAACGAAGGGCGTCACGTTCGCGACCGAATTGGAGCACCTTCCGTACTTTTGGCCATTGTTTGCTTTTGTCGTGGTCACGCTGTCTTTCTTTACTTTCTCGCCTCACCTAGCCTCGCCTCACTTTCTTTCTCCTAACTTCATTTCTATACCCTCTCACTTCGCCTGATTTATCGGATTTAATTCACCTCACAATGGCAGACGGCCAGCAGCATACCCCGGTGCCCCAAACCTCAATGGGATCTACATCTCAATACCAGAAGCTGCCGGATATCATTCGAAATCACAGACCTTGCAAGGTAGGCTTGAAGATTGGCGCAATTCTTCATTGATTCCAGACTGACCTTCGAGACTAGTCTTTCCGTAATTCGAAACCGGACTCCTCCAACTATGTGACGTCTCTTGATTTTAACGACCAGGGAGAGCATATGGTTGCCGCATCTGATGACGAGACTATCCAAATTTTTGACGTGAAGGAAGGCAAGTCTACCAAAACTGTACCCAGCAAGAAATACGGTGTCCATCTCGCTCGATTTACCCACCACCCTCGACAAATCCTACATGCGAGTACGAAGGTTGATCGTAAGTCAACGATAGAATTATTAGGCTTTATAAGCGCGATGCCAGGCTGATTACCATCTAGACTCGTTGCGGCTACTCGATCTTCACAATGAAGGGTATATTCGCTATTTCTCCGGTCATACAGACAATGTAACTTGTTTGGCCATGTCTCCAGGCAGTGATGCCTTTGTTTCTTGCGCCAAGGATGATACTGTGACACTTTGGGATATTGGTTCGCGCAATCCTCAGGGAAAATTAAAACTTGCGACCCCATACCTCGTGGCATTCGACCCTTCGGCTTCTGTCATCGCAATCGCATCTCAATCAACTTCGTCGGTTCTCCTCTATGACTTCCGCAACTTCGATAAACCACCATTCGCAACATTCGACCTCGCTCCATTTGAGGAGACATATACACCCTCAACCAGGGGTCGCGCGTGGACCCGACTTGAATTCTCTAATGATGGCAAGTATCTGATGGTTGGCACGGATTACCACGGACACTTCATTTTAGATGCGTTTGATGGCACTCTCAAAGCCTTCCTGACCGGCAAAAGTGGCTCGCCGGGCCGAGCTGCGCCGATTTCTTCAACCGGAAAGCCGTTGGGGCAAGGCGATGCATGCTTTACGCCCGATGGCCGATACGTTCTTGGCGGCAATGGCGACCAGCAAGACGTCCTTGTATGGGACCTGCAGCAAGAGCGAGAACCTAACGGTACACTCCATCCCATGGTCAGACTACCTCACCGAAATCGGACAGCTCTCATTGAGCATAACCCACGCTACAACATGATCGCTACCGCCGATAAGGAGACCTTCTTCTGGCAACCAGAGGAACCGGCTAGACCGTCTGAGAAGTAAATTATGACAGGCCGAAGTAGCTCGTTCCTGGTGTGTTGTTCGCGTGGCCTGAAGAAAAAGACTCTTCGGGGATTCCAGATATGGTTATGAATGAGACGTACGATTTTCAGACTATCGCATCTATCTATTTCATACAAGTACCCACCAACACTTCACCCATATTGACTATATCCGTATTGTTATTTGGGGTCTTTATCTTTGTCCATCATTCCGGGTAGTATCGCTGACCCGGACCGGGAGTCTTTGCCAACTAAACTCCGAGCAGTATCGCAAATCCAGACTTGGGGCCCTTTGAGACTATCATCATCCATTTGGCGGCTATTCTCAATCGTGACCTCGATCTGCTTGTCGATGGTCCGATTGCTCGAAATAGTTGTCAACCCAGTTGCCCATCCATACATGAACACGCTATGATTGATGTCTGATAGACCATGCGCAACCTCATCAGCCACCGGGGGAAGTTTTCTTTCTGTCTTTGCAGCATCGATCGCTGGCTGTGCATCGACTATCTTGACAGGAAGTGCCCAGTCTACTGGAACTTGCCAGTCGGACAGACTCTGGAATTTTTGGATGGTTGACTTATGATCAAGTTGAGCAGTCGAAGTATTGCCCATCACGAGTTCCATCCTCTGTTTCTCTGTTTCGGTGCCAATAGTATTGACTATCTCGCACATTCGCTTTGCAGCTTCCTTAGTGCAAAGCAACTCACGATTGCCCATTGCGGGCCAGAGCTCTGTTGGCAGCAACGGCTGCTCTTTCTCAACCTCTATTTGACGCACGATCGCTCTATGAAAATGCGGCAAAATAGGTATGTCTTTGAAGTGTGACAGATCAGAGACTATAGCGAGTAGCAGAGTGCAATCGATATTCACAGTTGAAGTGAAGTTCTTGAACGGCTGGGGGAGGAGACGAGCGAGCTCTGGCTGGGCTGTGCTCGCAGGCTGGGAGCTCTGGCACTCCACCTTGATACCATAACCGCGCATTTCTTTGAGAACATCATCAATCTCATCAACTGATCCCTCCTCAATCTTAGGTAGAACAATGCGTAGCCTAGGATGTTTGTATCTAACTCGCGTAGCATCAGCCGCCTTCCTTAGATCTCGTGCCAACTTAATGAGTTCCAACTCATCATCGTCGTCATCAGAATCTTCCCTGGAATTCTCTCCGTTGAAATTGCGTAGCACAGTCCTCTTCCGAGGCCCTTCCCCATCTTCATCAGAGAATTCATCCTCGCTGTCTTTCTCCCAACCTTTCTTCGCCATATCAAAAAGTACCCGACTCTCCGAAATTGTCGAAACCTTCACCCATTCATCCCCATCATCCGCAACAATATCCACAAAAACACCCTTACTCTTATTTTTACTAGGCCGTTTCTTCTCCCACGACCCTTCCCCCTTCTGCTTAATCTTATCTTCAAGTGGCAGCGCAGCCCGATCCCAATAAAATCGTTTCCCCATCGCAACAAGCCCAGAGCAAGAACCACGAGCGATATTCCACACAGCCTGATAAAAAGGCAAATTGGACGAGCGAAGTGCATGTAGAAATTTATTTTCCGCGTCAGAAGTAAGTTCGCCTCCATTTGAGTTGTTAGAGGCTCGCATTTGCTCTTCTAGTCTTTGAAGCATCCTGAATTCAGAATTCACGTTCGAACGGAATTGGCGCACTTCCACTAGTTGTGGATTGCGGAGGGTTTTATTGAGCAGGGATTGAAGCTCGTCGATTTCTCCGAGGAGTTTTAGGCATTTTTCATGAAGCTCTGCGGAGGCCTTTCCACTTGGTTCTTGGTGGGGAGGTGTTTGGGATTGACCTGGTGGGGGATTGACGTCCACCATTGTTGAAGCTGGGGTCGTTTATGAAGAGGTCGGCGTGTATTGTTGGATATAATGATAGGTGCAATTGAGATATGTTTGCATGCCCTATCCTGGACCAAGATATTCAAGTTTCCTAGTAACTCTAGGGCGTTGTGGCTTTGGTTTTGCGTTTTGTCTAATTGCGGGCAAGAGATATTGGATGTTGTTTTGGCCAAGCGGGGCTTGAACCACGGTATTTTTGTGTCGAGCTGAATGACGATGTCTAGCAGGGTCAATTGACTTCCATGAACTCGAGAACTCAATCCTAGACGAGAAGACCGATCTTTATACTTGAGTTGAGTGTTGAGATCAAAATGTCAATGTGGGACTGCGGCTCTTTGATGACTCAATTTAATTCAGCCAAGCTGGCAATTGTTCGTGTCTATCGTCTTCTACCCGATTCGGCGGCCGACTGTCTTTGACAATTTGTCTGATCTTTTCAATTTATTTTCATATCTTTATTTGTTGTTCTAAAGGGTCTAAATTAATTTATATCATTGACAAGCTTTCTGCTCCTGTCAAGTTGTGTAATAGGCAAGGTGCCGCTTATCCTGATTGTATTTTGAAGCAAAATACTACAAAAGAACCTAGTATATCTAAATGTCGATCATCAACATAACAAAGAGAGTACAAAAAATAAATAAAAACAAGAAACCAACGCCATGAGATGCCTGTGATCATCAAGCCAGATTGCAGACAAGCCTGAAGGCATCACGCTGCTAACAGAAATACATCATTCCCCAATTAGAAGGGCATATTGTTAGGTTCGTCGGACAAACCAGATACCGTTTCCATATTCTTAGTGGGTAAGTCGCTTTCTCTCGCCCGAGCTGCGAGTAGACTCGTCATCGGACCACTTGTCGCCGTCTTCCTCGCCCACCGCGAAGATCGTTTCATCCTCCAGCGACTCGCGTTGTCGCGGTGCCGAAGAGACAGGCTTGGGCGGGACGGGAGACAGATCGCGGTGACCATCGGCGGCTGAGCTACCAGGGTAATCTGGAGGAGCATCGAATGCGTCTTCTTCATCAATACCACTTCCGAATGACCGAATCTCAAATCCATCATCATCTTGAGCAAGCTGGTCTAATTGTTAGCATGCGGGCACATTGGTTATTGATTTATTTGGGGATAGCTTTCTTACCTCATCACTCATAGCAAAGCGGCGGTTGTTGGCAGTCGGACGCCAGAGATAAGCCACAAAGGTAATGTCAAAGAGGTACACAATGTTGAGCCATCCGTCCAGCACGAACCACCGGGCCTTCCAGTGCTCTGGGACAAAGCTAGCATCACTGTGACCTGCCATGGCGAAGGAATTGATGAAGAAGAAGCCAAAGATGACGATGATGCTGCCGAGAATGCACCACCAGAGTCTCTTGTACATCATCGCCTTTGTCTTTTGCTTTCTATCGATGAGATCCTTCATCGTAGCATTGAGGGAGTTCAAAGTCCACACATAGAAAGCCGTCAGTGTACCTGCCAAAGGAAGGACAATAAGGAGTACTAGTGGACCGGCGCTGTCCGGTGTAATCGACAAACTGGCGATGGAGTAGACGACGGCGAAGACGAAGTGAGCAATGGCTAGAATACGAACGTATATCATCGTTTTACCCAGCGAAGGCTTGACAACGCCGTAGCCCATACAGACGATGAGTAGCAGGAAAAACGAGAATGCGTTTCGACCAGCATTTAGAACGGCTACGATGACCATCAATGCTTTACCCATTGCATTCAGTCCGTTGCGGTTTTGATAGTCTGGGCAAATGTTAGCTTGTGCAAACATATGCAGCTCAAAGGACCGGATATATCATACTGTAGAAGCCCCAAGTCATGAGCTGCTCGACGATCAGGAAAACGACAATGGCTGTGATGTAGTTTTGAACGGGCACTGTCACATTGTTAGCAAGATGAAAAGTTTTCATCAGGCTGATAAACTTACAAATATCGAAGCGGTTTTGGACATAGAGGAATGCCCAGAAACTATAATGAAATGTCAGCTCCCATCGAATTCCGTACAATCGAGGCAGAAACTCTTTAATACTCACACTCCAATAACAGCGTAGACGATTGTCATCGCTCCGTAGAAAGGCAATTTAGCGATTTGCGCAGCAGGAAGTTCGCCATATGCGTTGCGGAAAGTAACCACCGAGTAGTAGTCTTCATCGGAATAGGCGTAGGTGCTAACACAGTAGAAACCGGTCTTTTTGACGGGGTATTTGATAGGTTCGGGGTTATTGAGATGAACAGCTTTGGAAAGGATGGGGCTCTTGGAAACATCGGTAGCGTTCTTGGTGAGAATGAAAGATCCAATATCTTCCTTTGCGCAGAGCCCTGCATCAACGCTTCCCTGCTCACAAATTGTGTCCTTGATCTGTTGCTCTTCCTGTCAGTCCCAACGCGATTCCATGTTGTACCCTGTATGGGGCACGTACGTCGGAGTCTCCAGATCGGTACTCTCCGATCAATTCCTCATCATTCCATTCGAAGATAACCAAGCTCGCAAGAGGGTCGCCCTCTGTAGTTTCGGCCTTGGAAAATTTGACCAGGATAAAGGGGTCCACATTCCCTCCCCAGGCCTTTCGACTGTACATCCCTGAACATCTTTGTCGGTGTGCTTCGTCGGATTTCTTTAACAATAAGAATAAGATATGGTTAGCGATGAGGTTCAGAGCGAAGACACAGATCTGATACGCGATGAATTACCAGTTCAACTTCATTCGCGAGCACTGAGCTGGCAAACAATGCCGTCAGGCCGAGAGTTCGGAGCCAACCCTTCATCGCGATAGTGAATCAGGGACAACTGAGGGCTCCAGTAATTCGAAAATGTTGATCGCCTCAGAGAGCCAAGTATCATCCAAAGGCGAAAAGTGTGGAATAGAAGAATTCGTGTGAATCCCCACGAGAGCTCGTCCGGAATCGTCGAGCTCAACTTGCGTGGCCTTCTCAGACCGGGGAAGCCGGTGTGGACCCGCATTATCTAAGCGGGTGGCACGGCCATCGCGGGCATTTTTCTTTCTACAAAAAAAAAAAAAGTTGCAGATCCCCGCTTCTATTCTAAACGCCCAAAGATGCCTGCAAAAGAACTTTCACATCCTTGCATGGACTGCAAGGATGCAGAGATTGTGTTTACCGTTCGGAAGAGACAGCTGTGCAGGTATGCAATGGACAAGAGTATCGTTACATTGATCTCCCCCGCATTAACACCGGATTAGTGATTGCTATAAACGGTTCATCTCATACAAAGTGCACAGGCGCTTAGAACCATATCGACCTACTAAACAGCAAGAGACTCGGCCTAAAATACTGGTTCCGTTGTCGCTTGGTGTTTCTTCCGCCGTCTTGTTGCGCATTGTTGATGATCAAATCCAACACCAGCTCTCCAAAGTTTTCTCCAAAGTCTTCTTCGATCTACACGTCCTCGTGGTCAACCCCTCCTCAGATATAACTTCAAGCGAATCCTTCGATCAGCACTATGAAGCTCTACTGAAAGAGTTTCCAAGACACGACCATACTCGGCTGTCAGTCTATGATATATTTGACTATATACCAGACATGAAGGAAATCATGCACGAATACGCTGGGTCTCAGTTCTCTGATGACAGCTCTCTCCCCAATGAAGATCGACTGGCCGCTTTTCGAGGCTCGATATCCACGGCATCATCCAAGGCAGATTTGGACTACGTTCTATTGACAAGACTTGTGGCTGCGGTCGCGCAGAAAAATAACTGCCAGACTGTCTTTTGGGGTGATTCAGACAGTCGTCTTGCGGCAAAAGCGCTTGCAGGTGTTTCAAAGGGTCGGGGTGCTTCAATGACTTGGCAAGTATCTGATGGTATGTCCCCATGGGGTGTACGTTTTGAGTTTCCTTTACGGGATTTGTATAAAACCGAGCTTGTTCAATATGCGAGTGCATGCCCCGAACTCTCTAATATTGTGATTCCCGAACCGCCACTGTCGGATAATGTTCTTACGAAAAATCTGTCTATCGATGAATTGATGATCCGATACGTGCAGACCCAAGGTGCGAAATACCCTGGTATCATGTCGAATGTTGCTCGGACAGCCAACAAGCTTGAGCACCCTGGCTTTGATGATGCTGCAGGCTGTGCATTATGCGGTGGCTTACTGGGAAATACGAGAGGAAACACCGGTGTAACAGTGACTAGTCAATCTGCTGATTCCGAAGGCTCTCAATTCTGCTACGGATGTATGAGATCGCGACCCGATCCCATGCTGAATTAAATGATTATAAAATGCCAGGGCGAAAAATATCCAAATCGAATCGGCATCACAGAAGAAAGGGGAAAATGATTCTTTGAAGATTGCACAATTAAAGGGTGCCAACACTAAGAAAGGCGAGATAGAATCTGGAGCTGGATGGACTCAGCGTCCACGTTCGAGGTCCTCCTCCGGGTGACTAGCGCCTCCGAACCACCGGCCAAAACCACGACTGCTTTTGGGGTGTCTGGCGGGCGATGGTCTGGTTGGAGCTCCAGCATCATTGTTCCCGTGTCGGGATCCTGGTCGCTGTTCGCGATATTCTGGTGGTGAATTCTCGACAACCCCACTCTCTTGCCTGTCCCATTCCTCTGGGAGACTGTGATCGACGGGGTCTGCGGTATCGTCAGGTCCGGCAGTCAAGTGATCTTGTCGCCTTCTTCGATCTTTGGATTGTTTCCTGGCCCCCTTCTGGCCCTTTTCGCGCAAATGTTTCTCGAGGATGACGGCATTTCTGGTATTGCACTTATAGACGGCATCTGCAAGGTCACCAACAAAAGGTACTAAGCCAATGATAAAGTCCACGATCACATTGACCATCATCATCATGCGGAGACGCGACGGAAGGCCACCATCTATCTCTTCACAGTTCTTCACAACCATCATAGCAAGTGCGGCGTCGGCTGCATCACCAATGCTGTAGGAAAGGGCTGTTAGCTTGGATCAACAAAGAGGCATCCAGTGGGCCGACATACAATGGAACGAGACCGATTACACTTCCCCATCCAAATCGGATCCCACACAAGTTGAACAGAGCATAATCCAATCGATAGGCCCGGCGCTTGACCTGCGTGAGGATTTTGGCGTCCTTTTCGGATAGGCCTGGAGGGATGGCCTTGCGACGCTTCTGGGTTTTCTTTCCCATGGCGCGTCCAAGCCGGGACGCAGGAATTTCTTCAAAATAGGGATCCTAGGATTCATGTCTATAGTCAGCTCCATCTGGTTCAATTCAATGTAACGACACTGGTCACACTCACCTCGGTTCCAAAATGGTTTCTTGCCGATTCCGCTAGAACTCTCTTCCCAACAAGGGACCATAGAGCGCCTGACATCTTGGAAGGTGCAGAGTATCGTAATATTTGATCAAAGCGACGATGAGTGATTCACTTGAGGAGTAACTCTTTATTGTTCAAAATTGTAGGATAGCGCGCAAGATATAGTTTTCGTAGGGGCCAAGAATAGAAAACAATCTTGGCTTGGCTTGAGCTGGTTCTAGTGGCAGGTTGTTTCAAGTAGCGCCGGGGATCATCGCAACAAAAAAACAAAGAGAGCGAGTCAGGTGTAATAAAGCACAGAAAGAAAAGAAGAGTGAAGAAAGGGCGGGAGATTGAGATCAAACCACAATCCTGGACAGCAACAGCCAGCAACGTCACTGCGCCGATCAACAGGGAATACACAGCCACAAACTGTGGCTGAGATAAACAGCACTCGCCACAGACGGTCAGCTGATCTTCAACTCGCGCCCGAACAAGGCAGACCTGCCCAGCTGGTCGAACGACGCCTGACACCAACTTGTCTTCCAGCGCCTGCACATACTTTTCTATCTCACCACGCCAACCTTACCTATTGGCTCATTACAGAGCCACTCTGTTATTCGTGGAAGCTGCTCTGTGTTGCGATCTATCGCGCCAGTAGCTTCTCTCCAAGCATCTGGGTTCGGTTGTCCGTGCTGAAATGCTAAGCTCCATTTCCCAACATGACCGAAACAAAGATGCAACTAGAAGACTGTGAGTCGCTCGGGATCTTCTTTCTGCTGGATAAGGCACTTCCGTGCCATAAGAGAAAAATAGGATCTAACAGAGCCTTTCCGTTGCAACAGGGCTGGATGACTTATGTGTCCGCTTCATCATTAACCTTCCGCGCGAGGAGCTCGAGTCGGTAGAACGAATTTGTTTTCAAGTAGAGGAAGCACAATGGTTTTACGAAGATTTCATTCGTCCACTGGACCCTGCATTGCCCTCCCTCACTCTGAAGACATTCGCCATGCGCATATTCCAGCACTGTCCTCTGATGTCACAATGGTCCACCTATCACCACCAGGCGGCCTTTTCGGAGTTCTTGGCCTACAAGACCCGTGTCCCAGTTCGAGGCGCGATACTTTTAAATGAAGATATGGATGAAGTGGTTCTGGTCAAAGGCTGGAAGAAAGGAGCCAATTGGAGTTTCCCGCGAGGCAAGATCAACAAGGGCGAGAAGGATCTGGACTGCGCGATTCGTGAAGTCTACGAGGAAACTGGATTTGATGTTCGCGAGGCCAATCTGGTGAAAGATGAGGATTCAGTGAAGCACATTGAGATCACTATGCGCGAACAACACATGCGACTTTACGTCTTCCCTGGTGTCCCCCGGGACACTTACTTTGAGCCTCGTACCCGCAAGGAAATCAGCAAGATCGAATGGTACAAACTGACTGAGCTCCCGACACTGAAGAAGAATAAGCAACATGACGAGGGACTCGCCGTGGCCAATGCAAACAAGTTCTACATGGTCGCTCCATTCCTCCATCCGCTGAAAAAGTGGATAGCCCAGCAGAAGAAGATCAGTTCAAGAGCTCAAGCCAGCACGAAACAGCCCTCTCATGTCGAAGGGTATTCGTCTATGGATGACAATGCGCCTTATTATCCCAATGGTCATGTTCCCCTGCATATTCCGAGTGATCTTCCCGAAGTGAACTTGAGCCAGGGTGCTTCCTCTCATATCAAGCAGTTACTACAGATCGGGGGGCCTGCGCCCACAGTCACCAGTCATTTACCGCCTCTTAGGTCCGCGCAGCCTCCTGCCGTTGATCAGCACAAGTCGAACGCTCTTCTAGAACTTCTGAGAAAGGGATCTCAAGAGAGAGTTACTCAAATCCAGAACGAAACTCCTCAACCGAATGCCGTCCGTGCTAACCTACCGCCTGTTGAGCAAGCGTTTCAACGACCACCCAACTTCTTCCCTGGCTTTCCTCCGCAGCAACAGAGCATGCCATCACGCCCTGGTCCTCCATTTGTTGAACCTCAGGTAGACCCCCGTCAACATCCTCAATTTCCCCCAATGGGGCGGCCTGAATTGCCCGGAGCGGCTGAAATGCAGCCTGCACAGGCCTACCCAAATCAGACCCCTATGCCTGTACCTTCAAACATTGCGCCCCCAAGGCACGTTCTCGCTCCTTTCCAGCAGACTGGCGACCCCCTCCTGTCTCGACCTGCTCAGCCAGCTCCAGGCCAGGGTGTAGCAGCTCCACATGCGAGCAAGCTACCTCCTCCCAAGCTCACTAGCCATTCGCTTTCTCTCCTGAATTTCTTCAAGGATGATTCTTCCAAGACGCCGGCAGGATCTCATGCTACACCGGTTTCTGTAGCTCCTGGGCTGGTCCCACCCCAAGTTCCTCAACAACCCCGCAAAACCTCCCAGCATCAAGATAGTCTATTGGATATCTTCAAGGGACCCAAAAGTGGCACTTCACCTCAGCCAGCTGAATTATCAGGACAACCAGGGCCTCCGGCGCAATCGCCATATGAAAGACACATCCTCCAACGGGCGCAGCAACAACCACTGTATGACCTCCAGCGTGGGGACGAGGGCCTCAAATCCCAATCAGGGCCGGGCCGAACATCTGCCACTGTGTCTGGTCCATTAAACATGCCTAAATTCGAGGCAGCTTCAAAACCAGCTGGCAAGAAAATGGCCGGTGGACCGGGCCGTAAAAACCAGGGCAACCGCCGAGAGCAGTCTCAGCCGCAGCCACAGCAACTCTCTTCGCCAATCACGATTCTGCCACGACCACAGTCAGCCAAACGTGATGCGTCGATGCCGTCTTCGAACAAGCAAGCTGCCCAGGCTCCTACTCCATCGCAACTCACTCAGGCTTTGCAAGCGGGACCACCCGAGTCCGCCAAACCATTTCAGCCTCAAATTCTTCGACGCTCTGAGAAGGCAGAATCAGACCATTTGATGACCATTCTACAGAAAGCGGAAAACGTGGACCGAAAGCCTAGCCTGCCGAGTCTTGAGACAAATACAGTTGAAACGTCCTCGCAGACCACCTTTAACCGCCGACCAAGTCAAAACGTGGCGCAGAGGGATGCACTTTTGTCTCTTTTTGGAAAATCGGCACCATCTCCAACTCCTCCCTCCGCAGTGCAGCTCGACTCACGAGCAGTGAACCAGCAGATGCCACATGCTTCTGGCTTGGTCAGCCCTCTTTCCTCTCTTCACCTCAACGCCAGCAGTGGAGATTCTATCTCTCGACGCGGTACCCCTTCCGAGGCCGAGGCGGGCACGAACAATGTTTCGTCGCCGAGTAATAAGGCATTTTTGCTTGGATATCTCCAAGGAGTTGCTAAAGGCAACAAATGAGCTTGTCCCCGATCAAATTTGTGTGATAGGTAGACCGGGATAGAACCATGTTATTAGCCTATGATAATTGAAACAGAAACGTATCACTACGGAGCATCCACATCCATACTATTTTAGATCTATAGTTTATTAAATAATAACCACAGCCATAGCATACATGGTAACGACGCTTTTCTTCAAGCATTTCGTGTTGCAATTGGTATTCAACTCGATTTGATAAATCGTGGATTTGGTTGGTTGTCGGCCTGTAGCGGAGGTTCTCTCCACCGCCTTGGATTATTCTGCTGGAGCTTCCCCGAAGCCTCTCCGGTGCGTCATGGAAAAGCAACTTGCTTCATTCTCACACAATGATGCGCTCTCGTGTTTCGGTCTGTAGCCGCTGCCTAGCGCGCAGTAGACCCTTCAGTACAACAGCAACTCAGTTTGAGCAAAGTCAAAATGCATCTCCTGTACCATCAACCGGGTACGCCCGCCTTACAAATCGCGGTCTCATCTCAATTACCGGAGCCGATAGCGCAACTTTCCTCCAAGGCCTGATCACACAAAATATGCTAGTCACAAACGATCCGAGCAAAAACACTCGTCGAACTGGCTTGTACACAGCGTTCTTGAATTCCCAAGGCCGTATTCTGAACGACGCATTTATTTACCCGGTCCCGAATGCCGAGGGTAATGATCTCGAGCGAGAGTGGTTGGTCGAGGTGGACAAAAATGAGGTTCCGAGCCTATTGAAACATCTGAAAAAGCACAAGCTCCGTGCAAAACTCAAGCTACGAGCCCTGGAGGATGGTGAGCGCACTGTGTGGTCATCATGGAAGAACCACGCCGAGCCTCGGTGGGCTGCATACAATCTTGAATCCGAAACCGCGTCGCCATTTTCGCAGTCTTCAGATGTGATCGGATGCATTGATACGCGCGCGCCGGGCTTCGGTTCTCGAATCGTAACTCCGGGCCCGGAAGAACTGCGCACTTATCTTCCCGATGAAACACAAATCTCTGGAAGTGAGGTCGAATTAAATGCTTATACCATTCGTCGGATGCTCCATGGTGTTCCTGAGGGACAGACAGAGATTATTCGAGAGTCTGCGCTTCCCATGGAATCTAACATGGACATGGCGCGGGCCATTGATTTCCGCAAGGGCTGTTATGTTGGTCAAGAGCTGACCATTCGTACACACCATACCGGCGTGGTGCGCAAGCGGATTCTACCTGTGCAGTTATACACGGGTGATGCGCCTACGTCAGATACTCCTATATATGATCCATCGGCTGAACTTGCTTTACCACCTGCTGGCTCAAATATCAACAAGGCTGGCGGCCGCCGTGGCCGTAGCGCAGGCAAGTTCCTTAACGGTGTCGGTAACATCGGTCTTGCATTGTGCCGTCTTGAGATGATGACCGATATTGCTTTGACTGGAGAAGGAACTCAGTTCACGTCTGGTAGCGAATTCAAGGTTTCCTGGGTTCCAGAAACAGAGCAGTCTGCTGAAGTCAAGCTCCAGGCGTTTGTCCCTGCTTGGACTAGACAGTTCATTATGGGAAGTATTCGCAAACCGACTCCGCCAGTTGATACTATTAGCGAGCGAGCGCGACAGTTTGTCGAAGAACTAGAGGAAGAGGAGGAAGCATCTCAACGGAGAGAATAGGCGTTGTATCTATCTCCACTGATGTATGCCACTATGTAAAACATGACAATCTGTATCCGTAAATATCAAAAGAATAATGTACATGGAAAAGGCCACCATATAATCTACTAGTAGAAAAGTTGCCTAGAAATCAAAACCAGAAATGTAGTATATCAACAAAGCCTTTTCAAGGCTGGGGTATCATAACGCTATATATCCAAAGTAATTTTATCTAGATCCATTTGCATCAGCAGCTTCATCTTCTTTGGCAAGCTCTTCTTCCAAAGCTTTTCGTTCTTTCTCACGCTGTGCGTTCTTCAAACGCATCATAACAGTTTCTTGGAAACTCGGCATTCCCTTGCCCGAAGCTGCTGCAGATGAGAAAGAACCAAATGAGGGCATCTTGCCAGACTTGGAGGCTGTAGAATTGACACCAGGGAAGTTGAAAGAAGGCTTTGAAGGCTTGTCGGATGTCTTGGCCTCTTGTGCGGTAGCTGCAGCAGGTTTCTGCTGTTCGGAAGGCATATTTTGTTTGGAGGGAATGTCTTCTGGTCTGGATTTGTCGGTAGATTCATGGTTCAAAACCGGGGCAGTACCAGATGCCCAACCCACAGATTCGATATGAGCCCAGTCTCCCTCTTTTTGGCCAGCTTGACGAAGCTTCTTCTCGCTGTCCACAACGGCTGCGTGGGCGCCCACGATCGACTCAAAAACAATAGCGCCAGTTGCAAGAGTCACTTTCTCGCGCTTCCCTTCGACACGTTTCCTTTTATCTTTGAGCATGAAAGTCCCCTCTACCTTTCCAAATGACTCAAACATCGCCTTCAATCGATCCGAATCAAGCTCCAGCGCATCTCGGTCCCAGCGCACCTTAATTGTCCGATCAATCTCGGGAACATTCGCACCACCATCTTGAGATCGATCAACACGCTGGGAGCCACGGTCAGCTGCTTTCCGAGCCTCCTCCTCTTCTGCCTGAACCTTCTGCTCTTCTTCTTCAAGCTCGCGCTTCATCTTGTCCGCAGCCTCACGACGACGACGGCGTCCATCCTCCGCAATCCGCTGAATTTCTTGCTGGAGTTTGATCTCAGCTTCATCATCAGCCGTAGTTGCCCATGATCTCTTAACGCCCTGCTGAGCAGCAGCGCCAGCCCGTTCAGCAGCTTCAAGCTCCTCGCGCATTTTACGTTTCGCCGCACCCATTTGTTCGCGCTCGCGCTGCTTGCGCAGTCGTGCCTCGCGGGCATTATCGTAAAGTTGGCGAATAGAAGAGTCTGAGAGGACATCGTTGGCGATCTGAAGAAGGTGAAACTTGTCGATGTCCGCTGTGGTTGGATTTGCGATTTTATCGGGGTGGTATTTCAGTGCTGTTTTGCGGTAGGCGCGTCGAATCTCGGAGTCTGTTGCTGATGGTGAGAGGTCGAGTAAGGCGTAAAAGTCCTGATCGGACGCAGCGTGTACCTTGAGATCATCTGTAGACATTTTGGTGGTATGAATGGATGAAGTGGAGGATTGGTTGACTTGAGAGAATGCGATGCGAGTGGACATTCAATTTTTACGGTCGGCGGTAGACACTCCGTGCGCACTTTTCTATGAGATCTGATATGTGATATTCAGCGATCTCTCTTTAAATTTCGAAATTGATTTTGTAAAGTTCTCTTGGTTCAATAAATTCGATCTGTATTTGCATGAGATGCTATTTCAGGAGCAATAGATGAATGAATGAATGAATGAATGGTGCCAGTAATTCGGTTTCAACATGATATACGATCTAACGTTTGTAGATGAATGAATGCAGTGGTTGAATATATATCTGGATCACGTTTGTCAGGACTACACCTGTAGTTTGCCGGTGTCAAAGTCGATCACGATGGTCTATAAACTTGAACTTAAAGCAATTGTAATATCAAAAGAAATCGAATGAAGAGACAAAGCTGATGTTCGAGGCTCACGTGCTCTCCTACTTTCTATAGACTCACCAACTTCACTTCCTTTTCAACTTGGGACTTCCCCTTGTGATCAAAATGGTGTCCTCAACAGCAACTAGCACGTTGGCTCCCCCTGATCGGTCTCATTTGGCACTGGCATTGGCTATCGTCAAGAACAAGCCTCCAGAATGTCAAGTTAAAGGTAAGTGATTTACGAGTATGAACTGAGTCAAGTGACGTGCACCGAACTGACGAGGCCCCAATCGCAGAATATATCGCTCGAATAAGAAAGTCAATCAGACTGTCCAGAGAATTGGATATATCTTGCCCAGAAAAGTTCTTTGACAGTGTATTCTTCTGGAAATCTGCTTATGAGAAGTCGGAGGCTGAACAGGCCAAATTACTCAACAACATGTACGATTTGGAACAGCGCATTTTGAGTCTTCTTGCAAAAGCAAATCCAATATCAGCTGGGGAGAATAATACGTTGATCTCATCAAGAAAACGCAAGCAAAGTGGTATGAGTGAGAAAAACGATCAGTTCAAATCCACTGCCAAGAGAGCACGATCAAACCAGGCGAAGAATATTTCAGGCAAAGGCACCGGGCTCAAGCAACGTGCTCTACAGATCTCTAATGATGAAAAGAGGAGTAAGTGGTGTATTGTCAATGAGGCTCCAAATACTAATCACCAAGTCAGCAACATCCTTCATAAGACAAATGTGTAACCTACAACGGGCCTTGCAAAAGAGGCGGAATGAAAAGAGCCTGGCGACACACGCTGTAATGATGTGCAAGGAAGCAGAGCTTTCAGTTTTGGAAACTATACAACAAGAGATCAGAGCAAGTTGTCAAAGAGTTACGGAAAACACGACGGCCACCGATCTAAGGCCCAGTGCCATTTTCGAAGGAGTGGAACTTGCGTTTGGTCTTTCATATAGAGCACTTCACAAGATTTCCAAACCTGGAGATGAACCCAACGAGGGCAAAGGCCAAATTATCTATTACCTTGTGTGTCTTTTCGAATCAATCTCAGTCGCCCTCTCGCAGTACTGCACGGCCATCTCAAAGCCAAAACCTGAATTGGAAAACATTGACCAGGTGACGACGCAGTCCAGAAAGCACAAGGCGCAAAAACGAGCCCGGACCCTTACTCAATCATTGAATCGAGCAGAAAAAAGGGAAAATGAGATCCCTCGAGAGTTGACTGATCTATTGTGCAGCATGGCGAGATCACTGGACCTCGAAAAGGAGGACGATCAGAAGGTCATGGAGGGTTTCCTTTTCGTTGTTCTTGGTCGAGTTGGTAAAATGTTGGCTTTATTCGTCTTCAACGATCTTCAGCTACCACTTGAAGCTTGCCCAGAATTGAAGCCTCCCGATGGACTCTCATCAATGCATCAAGAAGGGTTGTCACCGGATGTTGGGAAATGCGAGGCGACTTACCTCATCAAATTGCTCAGATCATTATTCCTCGATGAGTCTTCTCCCACCTCGAGCCTCTCAGAAAAAGGAGTCCCATTTCTGCGGGGACAAAAGGACCGACTGCAGAATACACTTCTTAAAGCAATCTTCGGAGAAGATGTGCCATTAGTCCACCAAGGATTGAGACGACCGAATACACCACCACCCCAAGACAGTAATGGTGACGAAGCCGAAAAATCAGAATTCTCAGAATGGTTTACACAGGAACTGTGGAATCTAGTTGGCTGGGACGTGCTGAGCAAGCTCAGCTACCGTTGAGACCCGAGAACAGCTTTTTATATGAACAAGTGATCGTTGAAGGCCGTGACTATGGGAATACGACTATATAATAGTCTGTATATCATAGGAAGAAACGTGAGATATGGCTTTAGGCACTACTTATCCGTCTATTAGACGGATAGTTATAATATACTGCTTAATTCAAATCGAGAATCCGCACGGCATTTTCTCCAAGTATAGCAGCAACAGAGGTCTGGTCTTCTTTGAAGACTTCATCGATAGCCGTATAATTTGTGGTCACGCTGAGCCATTTCTCATCTTTACCGCCAAGAGGTGGAAAGAATGGATGATCAGTTCCTGAAAGCGAATATTGTTAGCGCTTACGATCAAAATCGAAGACAATAGCCGATTGAGCTTACCAAAAAGCAAACGATCAGTACTGCCCGCCGAAATAGCAGCTTGCAGTCCAGCTTTACCATAAACAACAGCATCAAGATAGATGTTAGTCTTAAGAACCTCCCAAATACTCCGCTGAGGACCCGGAACATCACCACCATTCTCCTTGAACTTCCGCTCATGCGCAATGCAGCTCTCGATTCTCCCAGCTAGAAATGGAATAGTTCCACCCGAATGAGCTAACAAGATTTGCAAGCGAGGAAAGCGATCAAAGACCCTGCTTAGCAGCATTCGAGTTACCGCGATAGTCGTTTCAAGAGGAAAGCCCAGAGCAAGTGGAAGAACATGTCCATAACGAGCCATTGCCTCAGGACCCCCAAATGCTTCATCGGGAAGACCGTAGTGCGGGTGAAGGAATAGGAGTTGTTGTGACTCTTCCAGTGCCGCCCAGACTGGATCTAGTTTAGGATCATCGAGACCAGAGCCTAATCCCGATGTCCCCATAATCACACCACGGATATGTGAGAGAGAAGACAGTCGATAGATCTCTTCAACGATTATATCCGGAGTTGGCGCACTTAAAGGCAAAGCACCGAATGCGAAGAGGGTTCTCTTCTCCCGGAGAGGAAGAGTATTATCGGGGTCTGCGGCTTGATTGATATCCACGCATGTGGAATTGAGATCATCATTGATACGCATAGCCCATGTCTGCGCCTCTTCTGGAGAAAGGAAGTCAAGCCATGGGTTTGCAAGCGAGATTACACTGCAATTGATGCCGTGGTTTTGCATAAAGTCTAGTTTGACATTGATATCTGAGTAGGATGAGTCTACGGGTCGACCGCGTTGATCAATGGGGATTGCGGGGTCGTCGTCTGAGGAGAGAATGATTAATCGGGGTGTTCCGTTGTCTTTTGGATCGTGAATGTATGGCACTGTTTTGCGGGCGCGAAGCATGGTCATGTACGAGGGAGGGTAGACATGAGTGTGGATATCCACGACGAAAGGACGTGTCATGTTGATTGTAATTTCAGGTAGTGCAGATGGTTAAATGACTTAGAGAATGAGAGGAAAAGAGCCAGTGATGAACATGGATGTTGAGGTCCTGGTTGTGCTTGGCTGATAAGACTTGCAGATGATTGCATGCGGGGGTTGCATTCTACAATCTTTACCATTGGATATGACCAGAGAGGGGCTATTATCGAAATATTAGTATCTGATACCGGATTAATGGGCCATCATTCTTAACCTGCCTTTTTCTATCTATCATCTGGGTTGCAAGAACCAACCAGAGCACAACTATTGATAGTGTACGCTAAGTAAGACTTCACGGTTCCTGAAATAGGCAAAGTACTGAGTGAGGCAAGAAAAAGGACTATGAAACAAGTCCCTTGTATATCAGGAGGAAAAAGTACAATGCTTGGTACAAGTGTAGAGATAAATGGCAACAAACCCTTTGAAATATCCTAGGCTTGTGCCTTCTTGCATCCAATGTCATGTATAGTATAGTATCACGGTAGCCTGCATAGCCGCCGGGGAAGGGTGAGCTTGACTAAATTTACACAGAGTGTAGCTTCTCAAGGTTGACATTGATGCATAATGGTACGATCCTCGAATATAATTGAAACTTAGTATTGCATGAGTTTCTTCTCATGCCAGTGCTTACCAGCTGAAAACAACACCAATACTGGGAAACTACACTCATTTGAACCAAGGATTGGAATCATATTGCCGTACTCGACGGCTCTGTACATATATTGGAATTGAAGCTATTCTTGACGTAAATCAACATTGACCCAGAAAGACAAGTCCGAATCTCATCTATCAAATAAATGTCGTACCATCGATCTTATCGTGTCGCCTTGATTCAGCACATCAAGAATTAGCACCTAGTTTCATGATTCATTATGAGACATTATGCACCACATCACTCACATCAGTGTGATCTGATCTACAGACTGGGACCACCGAGGGTGATAGGCTGCTTGTTGGTGAAGTTGGGGATGTCGGCAAAGATCCTGGGGCTCTCGGGGTCTTGCAGAGCCTCCTTGATGGAATCCTCGCTTTCCCAGGTCAAGTTGGCAGCGATCAAATACTTGGAGCGGGACCCATCCAGGGAAGTGTTATACTTGATAACCTTCCAGCTGACCAGGCCGTACTTCTTCCAAATGGACTCGACAAGAGGCATGTGAGTCTGGAGGTAGTAGGACTCATCGAAAGTGATGTCCTCATCATTGGGGTACATGACCGAAGCGTGGTAAGACATGATTGTAGGATTGAAATTTGGATTTTTCAGTAATAAAGGAAAATCAGAAAATGAATGAGGGGCAAAAGGGAGAAAAGAAGGAGAGAGAAAACAAAACAACGACTTGAAGCAAAGAGGGGCACAGGGAACGTTGAAGCCGAGGATCGCGGCTGAGTAATCCAACGTGGAGCTTCAAGCGGGGCGACTTTTTGGACATCCACGTTTGATCCTAAAAAAAAAAGGTGGAGAGCTGCTAAGCCAAATATGTACTTACTTGCGTATTTTCTGGATAATTGCATGACTGTCTTGAATTTGACTTGAGCGGGCGCATTCAATGGCTCCTGAAAATATCACTGTCTGATGGTTCCGGGTCCATTCTCATTCCACATGCGGCTCCCCGCAGGCTCCATGTGTAGCACAGCGCCGATCAGCAAGTGGTGATCGGCGCTGTGCTACACATACACATGTATGGACATCTTGGAAATTGGAAAATGGACCAGCAAGAAAAAAGAAGCCGAAGGTATTGAATCTTTATTCAAAATGGTATACCTCTATCTCTTTTCGATAGTAAGAACGAAAACAAATGGGGAATTCACAATCGATCGCCGCCGGTTATAGATTCTCTTTTGTGATACCGGAGAAGGCGAAGATAGAATAATACTCATCCTTTATCATCCTTTAGTTGCACTAATTCATCCTGAAACACATTGATCCTATCACTAATCCTTTGAAAACCAGTTTCGGGTACACATCTATGAGTAGGGTTATTTTCTAATCTATTAGCATTTGCAAAAGATCAATAAATAGTGCTTGGCGAACTTACCAAAGTAGCAAACCAAGAATTGCCATCACCATCTTGGATCGTGGGACAGCCCATACATGAATAACTCGTTTGGTACATAGTTGCATCACTTATGAACTTCCGCCTATTTTCCTTTACCATTTGATCCCAAGGATCTGTGCTCATTGGCCCTTTTGGGATTTGTATCCCGAGCATGATGCTCCCATAAATTTGTTTCTCTTCTTTACCCCGGGGGTCTATCCATGACCATTGAACCATCATTTGGATTGGCTTCCAAACCATTTTGCACCATTGATCGTACACCCCTAAAATGAACAGATAAAAGCTTGTCGGCGTTGCGCTATGTGTTTTCTGTGAGAAATGGAAATACACCAATCAAAAGAACAATCCCGACGACAGCGAATAGACCCCAGAATAGTGACCGCCTTGGCTAGGCTGAGGTTGCCTTGAAGTCCGCAATCGCCTGCTCGGCTCCAGCTGCGTTCTACTTGGGGTCAACGCAAATATTTTCTAGTTCTCTATCTTACCACAGGTTCCAGATTTCTGGCATTAAACTGTGCACATTGGCCTTCTTATAATATTCGACATTGTCAAGGTATGCCGAGGCGATAGTGAAGTAAGAAGGGGATGGATTCAATTTAAGAAACTATCATCCTAAGAATGGCGGGTCCTCGACCCAGGAAGGTGGGGGATGCGTCTTGGGAAGATGCTATCTAGCTACCCTAGCTATGTAAATACGATAAAGATAACACACCCAGGGATTGGTATCTTAACAAGAATATACTAATAAATGATTTGATCGAGAATTTCAGATTTCCAACCAACTCTAGATTGATTGTGCTGAACAGGTTGGGACTAAAGTCGTTTAAGGGGTAGAAAATTTAGTTATAGGGTTTGCAATACTCACTGATAGAGAGATGAGGCTCTATAGTGTAAGAGAATATGGCTAAATGAGCTATGACCAATCAGGTTGACCGCCTGAATCCTTTGGCCAGACAATCCTTTCATTTCAAACGATCTGCTGATTGACTTGCCAAAGTTGTAGTTGGCCCCAGAAGGAAAGTCTCACGACAATGTCTCACCCGGAAAATCCCAGAAATTCCCACATGCAACCAATTTATCATGGCTCGTGCCGGCCTGAAGCCACACAGGCAAAGCTCGCGCCTTGTCCGCGGCACTGGAGCTGTATTGGTTATCGCTATTCTTTACAAGATCTTCTTTCAAAGTCTTGTTCTTCCATGTCTCAAGCCTAGCTCAGCCGACCGGGAAGCTGAAGAGGAAGCTGGCGGATTCTCATGGAGTTGCACACGACTAGAACATCCTCTCATGGAGGGTTGCGAGCACCTGTGGTTAGATGAGAAGAACCGAAGGCTCTATGGAACGTGCTCCAACTTTTCAAAACACGAGGATGCACTAAATGATGCGAATGTGTCACACAGAGATCATATTAGTGTCCTGGAAATCGACTCGCCACCAGGACAACATAATGCCTACAACCTGTACCAGTTAGAAATCGCCAATGACTTTGACGGGGAATTGAATCTTCACGGACTTGACGCGCATCGTATTGGGGATCGGCTTCGGTTCTGGATGATCAACTATAGACCATCTACCAAGATTACCAACGAAGAGGAACTTGACGAGAAATTGAACTATACGATCGAGGTTTTTGACCTGGATGAGGATATCGGTATCCTATTACCTGTGAAAACAATATCAAGTGACGCTTTGGACTCGCCGAATAATTTGGCTGTAGATCCAATTGGTGATGAGATTATTGTAATAAATGACTACTTCACCAAAGTCGGACCGTTCAGAGGCACATTGGCTGGCGGAGAGGCATATCTATCATTGTGTATGACAGAGTCAGGTGAATGCCGCATGGTTGCGAACAACGGCTTCGAATTTGCCAATGACATGGTGAGCGATAGCCAGGGACGTTTCTACGTATCTGCCACTACAGGAACAGTTGTTATATACGAGCTGGAGCATGGCCAACTTAAAACTCTGGACTCATTTGGACAGCAGATGGCAATTGACCGGATCTCTGTCAATGCAGAAGATAATCTTGTCATAACCACCTTTCCAGACCCCTTTGAACTGCAGAAAGCATCTTCAAGCCCACAAGAACCAGTGGTTGGAGCGAGCATATTTTCAACTGCAAGACAAAAGGCTGACCTAAAAGACTCCGAAGAACAAGGATATGAAGCATACCTTCTGATTGAAGATGAAGATGGTGAGCTCATGCCTTCGACTACTATCGCGGTGCATGATGTGAAAACGGAACGCCTTTTTCTAGCTGGCAAATTCTCGCGTGGTATCAGCATTTGTACAAGACAATAAATTCATACCCACTTCTCACGAACAATTCTGAACGAGGAAGAATCCGAATTGCAGAATGCTTCGTCGGGATATTTACTTTTCATTGTAACTACTGTTACTCTACGGGACGAGGCAGCTCCCCGATATTTGATAAAACCTTGAAAGTCTCAAATTATCATTGCTTGTAATTGAACGATTCAATCAAAGTCAAAATTGTTCGAATTTCGACGACTACCCCTCACCAATCTGCCACAAAGTTGCAAACTCCCAACTTGATTCCCGGAAAAAACTGCTATCCAAGCCTCTCTAGCTTCAGTGAGTCCATGTAGTTCCCAAGAATGGCTCAGCCTGCTTGATAAATAGCGGGTCCAGCAACGACATGCGGATTGATCAGGCTCAGATTGAACGGCGTCAATAAAGGGTCGGAGTCGGTAATAGCGATGAACATAGTGCTATTGATCGCGGGATCACCCTGATACGTCTCCAAGTTTGGTTGAACGGTGTAACCACGATTGCCGTGTCCAATATGCAACCGCGTGTAAGTAACATTCAATTGAGAAACCCAAATCACGTATCGGGGCATGTTTGCATGGGCCGTGGTAACATAGCTGTTATTTGGACCAACTTTTGAACCTGAATTTTCCCATTGCAATGCAATCAGACGTCCAGGAAATGAAAGAGGGGTGTATTGAATCGGCTTATCTTTGCATTTGTTTCCGGACCCAGAGGATGTATCGTTGGGAAACCGGACTGCGTTGATTCCAGAAGAGAGAGTACTGTTGAAGACCCAAGTAACGTTCGACCTGCTGGACCCGTTTGAACTATTCGAGCCACTGATAGAAACCATCGGCTGATTAATGATTCTGAGGCCCGGGAAGTTTTGCCAAATGAGACGTGTCTGATTAGCAGGACACGAACTGATGAAGGGTGCCAGCAATGACCATGCCCAGGACTGGGGAATACCAGTCTCAAACCACTCTGGCATTGGAAAAAGTCCTTGGAACTGGCGGAATATTAATTGCTGTCGTGCTTCGACTGTGATAGTCTGTGTCAGGAGCGTCGCAGCTTCTCGAGAGTCCAGGTGTGCCAAAAATCCATAGACTCCCGCTTCACCAAAGCGAGTAAGTTTCTGGCAGAAGTCAAGGAACTCTTTCACATTAGTGTAAGGGTAGTTATATGAGCATTGCTGTGGGGCTTGGGCACCGAGAATATTGCTCAGCATCGTGACATGTCCGATTTCTTGTGCTGCCATGAAGGCAATCAGATCCCGATCTGCGGTAGTCAAGCCGGCAGCTTTGAAATCTTGCTTGGAGAAACGTCGTAAGCCATCTTGGAAAAGGTCCAATTCAATCCATTCCTGGTATAATGCAAGGGCCTGATACTCATGTTAATATGGACGTGGATGTCCTTCTGCTAGGAACACTAGTACGTACAAGAGACTCATAGTCAAAGTCGCTTCTGGCATTATAGACAGGGATTGATCCATTCGTTCCTACGCCCCCGGCTGGAGCGTACGGGGCAGGTTCCGCGTTATGAAGCTTTCCATCGCTGGGATAAGTTGTAGCTGCTGGAATAACATGGCCCTCTGAAATGCCATCCCCGACTGAAGTAGCAGTCAAGGCCCCAGTTGTGGATGGGGTTCCACTGAAAGGAGTATGTGGTTGAGAGCTAGAATGAGATCTAGTCGATGGTCCAGTTATCAAAGGAACCGACTGAGATTCTGACTCTGATTCAAGGCTTGTAGTTGTATGGGACACTTTCTTGTGAGGGGACGCAGCCGTGAATGACAGTAAGCACAGAAAGCCCCACTGGAATAAGAGGTGCCACATGTTAGCTAAAACCTGACAAGTATCAAGATGAAAATAGACCGTTCAATTTCGACTATTCTGGGTGTGTCATAGTACGCATACACTGAGTAGTGGTGTCCCAGGAAGATGATCCAGTGCACTGCATCGGGGGTTCTTGGATGATTATAAGGGACAAGCAATTGGGTCACTACATCATCCCATGGGCGAGGATTGACGCGAAGTGAGCCTACCAGACAGTATGATTCTATCAAGCTTGAACTCCAGTAAGTGCATATCTTGCACATCCCTTGTTTATGATTATCTTATAATACCAGCTCAACGAAGCAATCACCATGTCAGGTAAACTTGGCAATTCACATACATCAACAGCAGCATTGTATCTAACAGAAGCAATCATATCACATAAGACTAACACGAGACATGAGATGAAAGTCATCGAGCCAACCGAGCTGGAATTCAAATTCTAAGCGAATATTTAACATGACCTGACATTTTTAGTGAAGGTTTCTCATATTGTTGCCCGGAACACAATTATAATCTCCTGATATGATTGGAGTACAGTCTTTGCGAGCCACGGTTACAATGAAGTATTCTGATCCCGAAATCGAAAAAGGAGCTTCTATCCAAGTAGTAGGGATGTTTGTTGCGGAGTGGTCGGATCTATCAAATACTTCTTGTACCTATATTTCTATTGATACATACCATTTCCTATGCATACAAATCAACAATCGCTAATCAGAAGGATACATAATATTGAGGTCAATGCAAGCACCCTCAAACTTGAGATATTTAACCAGAATCCCATGCCAGAAGCTATCTCGAGAATCTTTGGCGACGGCGGAAGGCCGCGGTAATGACGTTGAGCTCCAACCGCGGTTTATCTACAACGCGGACAATCTTTGGCAATGGAAGTCAAGTCCGTCCTCGGAGGTAGCGGGTTCAAGTTATGAAGTAGGATCAACAACCAAAAGAAAAGATGCCAATAAGCAACTGTTTCCGCTCTGTCATCAAGAGTCTGCAGCCGAATATTCCAAGGATTCGATATCCACACTCGGATTCAAGACTCAGAACAGTAAACTAGATATGAAGTTGACACAAAGCATTTGAGAGTCCGGTCAGAATAATCTTAACTTGCTCTTATTGAACTTTCAACAGCATTTGTTGGATGAAATATGATCAATGATGTCAAGTTCAAATTCCGAGGTTATAGATCTTTGCGATGAGATGAGAGAGATTGTATTTCTACCGTGCCAGAAAGCACCCAATTGAGAGTACATTGCTCGATGGCTTAAAATTGATTGTTTATCACCAAGTATATAATTCGGAAACTCTTGCTTAGCCGAGGACTGACGAAGAACATCGGCGTCGGCGCCGAGCTGTGGGGACTGACGATCTCGCAATCGCGGGGGGTCGTATCCAAATCAGGTTGTGTGTGGAATTGATAAGAAGACCTTCACACCTCTTCACTCATAGCTCAAAATTATTATTCAGCTTGTAATTCGACTATTCAAACGACCGAAATGTCTCAGTCTCACCTACACGCTTCCAATTTGTTCTCTGTCGAGGGCCGGGTGGCCGTCATCACTGGCGGAGGTAGCGGTGAGGCTTCATGATAATGATAATCTGATATTGGACATCCCAACTAATGTGACCCCCTCGAACAGGTCTTGGTAGTATCATGGCCCGCGCACTAGCTACCAATGGTGCCGCGAAGGTCTTTGTCCTGGGACGTCGCGAAAATGCTCTCCAAGAGACAGTCGCTCGATCTCCCCCTGGCGTGGTAATCCCAATTCAGTGTGACGTGACCTCAAAGGAATCATTGGAGGCCGCGTACCAAGCAGTAGGATCGCAGACTACTCATGTAGATATTCTGTTTGCCAATGGTGGAATTCTGGGGCCACTGATGCGGCCGCGCCAGAACGAGGATGGAACACCTATTCCACTGAGCGAGCTGCGTGACGAACTGTTCAATGTTCCAATGGAGGAATTCACCAAAGTGTTGAATGTCAATGTCACAGGGGCTTATTATACAGTTCTGGCATTTTTGCCTTTGTTGGAAGCATCCAACAAGCGACGACAGGCGGCGAAGCCGGGCGTGTTGAGTCCTCCAACTGCACAGGTTGTCATTACGAGCTCAATCGCTGGCTTCAACCGTAAGGTACCTTTCAGCTACGCGTACAACACGTCCAAGGCCGCTGCTACACACCTAGTCAAGACTCTCTCCACTACCCTCAGTGACTACGACATTCGTGTGAATGGCATCGCCCCTGGTCTTTATCAATCTGAAATGTCCAACAATATATTCGAGGACAGTGGCATTCAAGGTGGTGGAGTCACGGAGGGATGTTTCCCGAAAGAAATGATTCCAATTAGACGAGGTGGGAGCGAGGAAGATTTCGCTGGTCTGGTTGTGTGGATGGCGAGTGCTTCTGGTGGCTACTTGAGTGGCACCATGATGCTTACCGATGGTGGCCGACTCAGTGTGGTCCCAAATACTTACTAAATATCTACAAGTGGCACGCACGATCTGGACAAAAGCGTGTTATACGATGTACTAGAACTATTAAAAACAACTTGAAATTACATAGATCCAGGAAGACATCAATGGAATCTTGGTATTATTTCGTTGTCGAAACAGCCAAGATCAATACTCAGTATGTCTCTGCTAGCCGTTGGACGAGATAATCTCCTGCAAGGACATCGGTATACTTCTTGGCAACATGAAGGTCTTCGCCATATGTTCCTGGCAGGGCTTTTATCACCTTGTCGTTGTTAGGGTTGCAGAAATACGCAATACTATAGCGCGAAGGATATGTGTCGACTGAGCTATCTCCTTCTTTTTCACCCTCAGGCCTAGGCGGTTGAACCACCCGGTGACGAGTACTCTTGATGGTATCGTTAGACCATCGTGCTAGCAAATCGCCGGCATTGATCACGATGGTATCGGCGATGGGAGTGGCATCAACAAAAGTCCCCTTAGGACTGCGTACTTGCAAACCCCCATGTTGATCCTGGAAGAGCAAGGTGACTGAGCCATAGTCACTGTGTTCCCCTGCTCGAACTTGTTCTGGGTTTTTCTTAAAAACATCTTTATGCACTGGTGGATAGTGCAAAAGACGAAGAGTATTGTCTCCATCACTTACAAATTCATCGAAAAAGTGCTCTGGTAAGTTCATGCCCAGCGCAATCGAGCTCATAACCTGCATATGTAAGCTCTTACACATCTCAAAGAATGCGAGCATCGCTTCCTTGAAATCTTTCCCTTCGTCATCAAGATGATCGGGCCAGCGGTTCGGCAGACCATCTACTCCCTCTCTCCCTATTTCCATCGTCTCCTTGATATCAGGTGCAGATTCCCGTCGACTTTCTATCTTACCAGTTTCATCAAGAGTCGCCAGCTTTTCTCGCCCGATGGCAACGTAGCCACGATTTGACTGCGGAGTTGTCCATCCTAAGCCATCTTTTTGTTCTTGGGAGCGACCGAAGAAGCGCGCAGATGAGGAGAACACTCGGGATACTACGGATGGTGGGATACCGTGATTCTTCAGATAAAGGAATCCGGAAGTTTTGAAAGCATCAGTGATGGACAAGGCAACGGCATGTTTATCAGATGGAGTTCCCGAGAAGAAAGGGCCGAAATCGATCAGCTATAGTGTCTCGAGTGAGTTTCTTTCCCAAACCAAGAGCCTAGCTTTAGGGAGAGAGGAATGAGAGGCGAATTTACAGGAATCACCAAATCGTCCTGATTTATGGCCATAGATGATGGGTTCATTTCTTGTGAGCCGATCATGATATAAAATAGACAATATTCCAATATTCGTAGTCTTCAAGGTTGAAGACCACGATGGACCACGATATTGTATAGGGTGGGCTAGCGGGGGTAAATGAGGGGAGTTAATGGGAAAAGAAGAAAGATAAGAGCATATTATCATGCAAGCAGCAACTTTTCAGATATGGATTGCCCATTCACATACTAAGTATGAGCTCCGTGCTTGATGGACGATAAGCTGGTGAGGGTGTCACCGCTTCCCCGCTCGTTTTCTGCAACGTCGTCGAAGATGATTTGCTGAACCAAGGGTTGCATTTACGTGAATATAGATTAGTCAAGATATCATTCTTCTCTGAATTAGGGTATTATGTATGGGCTTATCACACGTCTTTTTCATCTTCAGAATAAAATGGTGACTCTGGGTGACCCCATCGGACCCAAGACACAACTAGATCTGGGCATGGAGCGGCTCATGAAATGAACGAATGGCAAAAGTTATAAAGTTATCGCTCATACACTACGAGCCAGTAGTGTACTGGCTCATGAGCCGTGTTCAGGTCTAAATCGGACTTCCTCTACTCTCCGGAGCCAACATTCTTCCGTGCAGTTTCAAGCACCCCTCAATATAATGTACTTTTTTAGTAAAGATACAGACCCGAACCACCAAAATTTCCGCTTGCAATAATAACACCCGCAACTGCAATATGGAGTAAGCACTAACTGACCCCAGGGCCTAATCGTGGTCACGCTGGCAATCTTCTTCAGAGCTTGGCTCTTTCTAGCTTCCGTGCTGGCATTTTCCGTTAGCTTGAGGATATATATATGATCCTCAATACTTACTGTTCATCCGCCGCTCAGTGAAAAGACTTTGATTTATGTCAATTGACTTCTCTAAATCAATTGAATTTACCATTCGGCCGAGGAAGTTGGTAATCTGTGTGGATAGTTACATAGCGGATGTATTAGTTAGTCAAAACTCGATCAAAAGGACGTAGATCTCACACACTGGCTTTACAAACCAACGTTCATCACCTGCCCCAAACCAACCTAAATGACCTCCGCCAGGGGTTGTACAGAGTACACCGAAGGGTGATGCTCGGAATTCTGAATATGGAATTGCGTCTTTCGTGCATATCTAACTCCGGGTCAAGTCAGACCAAGTCTCAGTTTAAAGATCCTATCTTGAATTTTCATACTGGGTCATCCTCGGCCTGAAGAGCAAGGAAGGGTATTCGAATCGCAAGCATTGCGTCAGCCGAAGATGCATCTCGATAATAGGCATCTTCGACCGCATAACCCCATGAAGGGCATTGGATCTCGCTATCTTGACTGTAAGCCAGGTACACATTCCTCGACCTCATGACTCACCGGTCGAAATCTTGAATGTAATTTATTCTCTGAATGCTGTCTCGGCCAATTGGCAGTTCTTGGGCAATAACGTCTATGTTTCTGTGCTAGTAAGCTTTCAAGTCCCTCTTAAGGGGTGTGACCGCGTTACCGCTCGACGATATTCTTCATGTTATATCCCAGTATCTTTGCGTAAATCTCGGTTCCAATCCATGATCGCTGAAGAGCATGCGATGCGGACTCGAGTTTCCATGGGTTAGAGACCAGTACAGCCGCCCTAAGCGGACAATCTTCTCCCTCTTCACCTAGATACTGCCTCATTTCAAAATCTTGATCAGTCTCAGAAACGTCAAATATAAACCTGATTATGAAAATCGATGAGCCATACGTTTGTCAAGACGTTTGCTCCTATAGAGAAACCGACTCCAAACAAAGGTCTGCTTGGAAAATTTTCCTTCAGCCAGTTTGCAATTTGCCTGAAATCCCAGGTGGCTCGCCCATTATAAAGATACCCGGTGGTCAGTTGAGATTGGGCACAGCCTCTAAAATTCACAACACAAGCTGTCCACTGACTATCTCGTGCTGAGATTGCAGCGAACACACGCCGGATATAGGGCTCATCCGATCCTCCCGACATTCCATGAAGAACAAGGAGTATTGGACTAGAGTCTTTCTCTGATAGGAATCTGACATCTTCTCCGGCCTTGAACATTTCTGTGCGGGCTGGAAGTCTTTCATCTTCTCTGGCCTGAGAGCAAGTTCCATCTTTGACATATGGAGCTACCATAAAATCGACAGAAAACTGCCCCTTGTAGAGCGCATGATTGGACTCGAAGATCTTTCTCTTGTAGTATATCGTTTCCTTGCCCTCCTCCCTTTGAGTCCAGGCAGTTTGAAGATGGCCATTGAAAAGAAAGAGGCTTAGAGAGCAGTGTAGCGGGGTGCATTGCTTACAAAACTCAGCGAGAGATATTTGTGAATCATCATTTTGTACCAGCTGGTATGATTCTGAAGAGTGATGAAAAGATACTTTTTGCGAACGTGACAAACAGGCAGGTGATTTCATCTTGGGAGACAATCAATCAAAGAGGTAGAAATTTCTTGGGAGGAGCTTCTTTTTAAATTTAAAATACAATTTGGAGTTACCATTCGACAGTCGAAGTCATTTGTTATCAAAAACGAGTGCTTCGAGGCTTCGTTCTGCTATGCCCCAGTTGGCTGTTAAGACGGCATGTACATAGCCGGCCGGTTACAACAAACATGATACTAGTTTGGATTTTTCGATCTCGATCTGCAATGATACTGTTTTACCTAATTCTTCTGCAGTTTGCTGGTAATGCCAAGTAAGCTGAATTTGGACTAGACATCAGCAGAACACATAGTGGACTTCTATGGGTATAGAAATTTCGGATTACAGTAGACCGATCCAATCCAATCCATTAGATCGAATAGCACCTATCAGATAAAATGCAAAGTTTCTACCAATTTTGGATGTAACTTCTGATTTGCGAATGAATAGACGAAAATTGATCAAAAACGAGTAGTCATGAGGGTGTGAAGTATCACTCTGAATACAAACAAACCTAGAGGCTATGAGAAAGTTCTCATGATTGTATACAAGGTACCAGTCTTGATATTCATGTTCGCAAAATATACATTTTATTTGGGTCTACTAAGATAGAAATCTATTGAATCCTTATTGTAGATTCTGGATTTTAGGTTTCAGCCCAAATCTCTCAATGGATTGGAAAATGCGATCCGAAACCCAAAATGGGTTGGTTATCGATATGTTCTGCAGATGCCTACTCGCACCTGGGAATCATGTTATATCAATTTCAACGTTCCTAGTCGGTCTGTCTTCACCTTACTTTTGCCCTTTTTCGGTTGAGATTTTTCTTTTTCGACTCAATCATCTGACTGTACTGAACCAATTCTCATTTGATATGTTATACTATTTTCATCGGTTCCATCAAACAGAGAGGCAAGTATTCACAATCATTCCCAAACGATCCTTCTTTCACTAGCAGAAATTTTAGGATACTCTACAGCTTCAAGAGTACTCGTTTCTGATCGAATCTCGTGTATTCATTCGCAAACCGGAACTTACATCCAAAATTGGTAGAAAATTTGCATTTACCAGTATGCCGTTGGGGATAGAGCAATACCTGCAGACTACCCTACCGGGTGAACACCCGGGCTCCGTCTGATCCCGGATGTTTCTCTATAATTATTCGACCTATGCTCTACGAGAGTCATTGGTAATTGTAGCCCTTGGAGATATTTACCAATTTGTCCACATACGCAGACACCTGATTATCATGTCTGACGAATATAAGCGCCACTATGTCGCATTCACCCCTTCAGACATTTCGTAAGGTTTTTATTGTAGACGCCGTTGTTGACGTCGTAATTTCCTACTTGTCGCTCCAGTGCTTTTGTCAACTCGGCATTATCTTTCTCTCATTCCTTCCACGTGAGGCTTTATGACGTTGTAGGACCCATTCAGTTTTCCTTATAAATACTTACCCATGGAGGTACAACTAGGAGCTGCAATTGATCTCAATTTTTCTTTCTGTATTGCCATTTGATTCTTACAACTTTCTGTCAACATGGAATCTACTCCAGATATTCGTCAGTCGCTGATCGGTACCTGGTCCCTGAGAGAGTACGTGGCAGTAAGAAAGGACAACGGAGAAAATTTTCACCCATTGGGCCTTGGTGTTCGAGGATCTCTTTTATATGCTGAGGACGACTCAGTATCAGTCCATTTCATGCAACCTGGAGTGGTGGAGCATGCCGACACTGATCCCGCAAACGCGCCTCTGAACGCAAAGAACGGTTCTATGAGATACTATCTTGCATATTGTGGCACGTTTCGTGTCGATGAAGGAGTAAACCAATCGAAAGTCACTCATCAAATTGCACTTTGCAATATCCCAGATTGGGTGGGCCAGTCACAGCATCGTATCGCCAGATTATCCGGTAATCAACTGGAGCTATCTACACCAGAGCCTGTTCTACTCGATGTCAGTCATATTCTTTACTCTTATCTGATTACACAAACTCATTGATTTTGCATCTATCAAGGGCGATCAACTATATGTAAAACTAAATTGGCATCGAGCGTCGCCGAAGAAAGATGCCCTGATCTTGGATTGATAGCTAGTTCAAATATTTCGAAGTTTCCTGATACGAAGGTACGAACGACTTCTCGTGACATCAGCAACACAGGTGAAATCGTTAATCAAACCTCAATTGATATTTTTGTTTGCAAATGACAAGACTGGTGTCTCATTCCAAAATCGCGGTTGGAAAACCTTGGCTAGTCAGGCTCAGCCAGATAAGAAATCTGTTTCCAGTCTCTTTGTATGTCATTCAGTTTTCCTGTCCTTAGCAGCAGCGGTACCAAATTATCTCTACGCATCCCCCAGTTAATATGCAATTTTTCATAGCGTTCTAGAAATTGACTATTATTTGCATGGTCAAAGACTTCATTTCTACCATTGTAGTAGAAGACCAGAGCCAAAGAAAGCCAACATAACACAGAAAAGCCCGCTAATCGCTAGGTGCTAGACAGTATACAATCCCACTCTTTTTTCGAGGTCAGATTGTCCCACTGACGAGGAGAATTATCAATGGGGCTGTGGTTCTATTTGCAAGTCTCGGCAAACGCAGAAGATGGTCAACCTATCCTTGTCAACCGAGGAACGAGGATGGTGATTCTGGGTTGGATAGCTGATTGTCCGAGGTATCTGAATTGATGAATGAATTAAAGAAGTTCAATTGAAAGGATAAGAGCATTCTAAAACTGACCTTGTGTAGGATTTTCAAGCATATTCAATACCTGATTTAACTCAAGTAAAAGATCCGTTCGAACGCGGCGAATAAATGCTGCGGCGGGAATATCATCCAACCCAAGGACCAAATTGCATTCACTGATTACCTTCTTGTCTGTCCACTTTCGCAGCCCTGTCAATGCTTCGCCAAGGGCTGATTTTGCCCCAATGCGAAGCTCGTCGTGTATGTGATCTCGTATGTGGTAGTTTAGGGTACCGTGCCGCATTCCAAAACAAATTTCACCATATCGGGGTGAGTTTTTTGAAATGGCCAACTGAGCCCACCACCCTTCCAAGCCATTTTCTAGCGTCTCACAATTGTTGTCTAGTCGAGATTGCGAAATATTGATCACATTATTTGAAGCGAATGTGTAAGGCCAACGAAGGGTGTGTGGTTGTGTAATAACTAAGTCGCCAACATGTGCACTGATTTCCAGAGGATCACCAAAGCAACTTGCCATGTTCTCGTTCCACGACCATGACCACTGATTTGGACTTAGTTCGGAGGGATGAGAGCTTTTGATCCACGTCTTCCAATTCTCGCCAGAACATGGCAAAATTTTTAATTTCGAAGTGTTCACGGCGGAAGGAAATATCACCGTACTCTGAATATCACCTTTCTCATTTTCTTCAACCATCTGCTGGAGCTGATGGTTAGCTACAGAGAATGTCACGTCGTCCAGTTTCATTATTGAGCCATGTGGAGCTGTGATTTCGGGCCGGTGAAGGAGTCTCCAATTCTGATCCTCGCGACATGCCACTACGAGTGCATAATACGCAGGGTCTTGTTTTACCGTTTCACATAAAAGGTCGTAGCATTTATGAGTGATGACAACACGTTCCTCTGGTCTGGTTTTTGACAAAATCAAATCAACTCGTTGAAAAACCCCAGCTTCCCGAAGATAGTCAAAGAATGCCGGCATATAGAGAACTCCTGTTTGTTCCCACATCTCGAGCGATAGGCTAAGATCGGTAAGACGAGCAAACAACTGCTGACGAGAAGCCATTCCTGTTAGTGTCGGAACACTCTTCATCGGGCTGATCGTTAGATGGCAGCCGTAGTATGTCTCCAAAGCCCTGATAAGTCGAACTCGGCATGGATTGTCAAGGGAAGGACCCATGACAATATCTGCAAGTGCTCGAAGATGAAAGTCACAGACACACTGCCAAGATACAATTTGGATCCAGCGCACAGTTCGGTATTTGATGATACTGCTTTTAGCCAGATATCCAGTCGAAATCAAAGTAACCAGGGGAAAGCAGATTGATGAACAGTTGCAGCAAGGTAAATCAGCACCGTCAGCGATGGAGTTCAGAGACACTGAATGTGAAGATTCCGTTTGTACATCAGCAATACTTTCCTTTCCAAATGCCATGCCGCTAGATTCTCCGAGGGGCTGCTCGATACTGGGCTGCTCGTCAAGATTGGATTCTTCCTTATTCTGTTCTAACCAGCAGGTGCCGCACTTATCTTTAGCAACAAGCGCTGATATCTCTTAGTTCTCTTTTGTTTAACCATTCATTCGCACATTTTCGAAATCTTACAGCGATTGGCATTTCGTTTTCTGTTTCTTTCAAGGGTCGAGGTTCCCGAAATTCCATCCAGCAAGCGCTGAACATCATTCGCCATAAGGTACGGTTGATTTCTTCCTTTTCGTGGCCTGGAGCTAATAATATCCGCAAGTAATTCGGCCGCCTGTGCGGCATCTCGAACTTTACTCAAAGCGGCGAGAAGGGCCAGAAGATGTTTGCTCCAGAATGGCGGATGGATGCTGGCTGGCAACACCACTTGAACTGGTAGTCTCCAATATTGTAAGATGATTCTCCTACTAGTGGACTTTTTGCGCTCAATCCCTCGATGACGCTTCACAATTGGTTCTATTAGGTCATTGAAGTGAATTTCTGCTTGGTAATCTACCAGGCTCTGGTACTTCGAAACCCAAATTTGGTTGTCACATATGTAGTCCCAGATAGAGCTGATCACAGCTGCGACCCTTTCATCCATACCAGTATATTGGCTCAATATATTAGTAAGAATTTCCAGTTGCTCTGCATGGGGAAATGTTTGTAGATAGGCATTGAGGGCTGTCCTATCTCCACCGGACTCAAGAAGCGTTGATAATGGCAACGTTGCCGGCAGGTTCGATACCTCCATCGTGAGTGTCTGGGATAATATTTTGTCTTCAGAAAAGAAATAGCAGCTAAAAGGGTATTGGAAATAGACAGTAAAGCGCGAGATGGAAGTATATTTCTTTCTCTCAAGGCTAATATGGCATTACAAAATCCATTTAAATCGAATGGCCATCGTCCGCATTGGAAGAGATACAGCTGGTAACGTGGCCTGAGCAAGACTGTGTAACTGGATCTGCGATATAGAATCCTGTTCTGGCCAATGTGAAGAGCCTTTACGCACTTACTTTTGGGCGAGCAGCAGTGACTAACAATATTCCTGTCTATAAAATAAAAGGTCAACTCTGCACCGAACAGGCCCCTGCGTGCGGGGGATGAGGAATGTAGATCATTATACCTTTTTAGATTACAGAAAATAGAAAGAATCATGTTCCACATTATTTTCAATCTTGGACTGTGGTAACGAAAATCGAAAGGCCCCTCTGAGTGGTGCGGTACAAATTTCCTTGTAGCTCATCACGTTCGAAGTTAAGGGGCCTTAACTCCGCACCAAAATACCGGGAAAGTTGGCTGATCTATCGTGGGCTGTGTGGCATTACTGAAATTGGAAGCCTGCTTAACGACCGCATGATGCTAGCAACACCCGGGCATCATCTGAACCCGGATGTTTGCGATTTTATAATAATTAGGTAGGGCCGTACTATCATTGACTGGTGACAGGAAATAAAATCCATGAACAGCTAGGACTCACATTAATTGGAGCAGAGGAAGCCTTGATGTCATTTACACGGGACAGTGAAGGTAATTAAGGCTGAAGGCGAGGACATATTGAGTTTGAGTCGACGTTAAGGTTCGCTGGCTTAACGGGATATCTGGACAGGCGACTTTAAAGTTGTTCAGCATGACTGCTCACACTGGCTGACAAGCGGAACAGGGTGCTTTCTAGTAATTTCAGACAATGAAATACTCATGAGCTGGCTGATTGTGATAATGAGGGACCTGAAAATGTACGGGCTGGGAATCTGCTAAAGAACTTCATTGGAATTCAACAAAGATCTACATTACCAGCCTTACCACGAGGCGTTGGCTCATCTAATCTTTCCTTCTCTTAACTTCTTGAACCTTCGCTCAGGAAAGAGGTCCTGATGTCGACAATTTCAAGCAACAAAGATGCTGCGACGCAACCCCCATTGGATGGAGACCCTCTGTCTGCAAAAGCGACTCTCTTTTGCAGACAGAGGGTCTCAAGGAGATGCTTTCACTGAGTAATCATATAGGGATTAGCCCGGTAAGGCATCGGACAAGCCGTAGTAACAAGCCCTTATTACCTGCTTGGTCGTAATCTCTTGCAGAACATTCTCTGATGCAGTCATCGACCGTCATTATTTTCGGCGTTTTGTTTACTTGTGCAAAGCTGACACGACGTCATTCAGCAGAAACACTTGAACAAGCGTTTCTTTTTACCCGCATCATTGCTACTTCTGCACGGTTCAGCTACAACTATACTCTACAAATTGAAAGCTCTTTGGTCCAGTTTGTTTGGCCTGCATCAACTGATACGCCCATATGACTTCCTGTCAGGACTCGAGTCCGTATAAGTCTAAGGGCCGCGACGGTACAATTGCGAGACGTCAAACTTAGGGCGAGAAAGAGGGAGATTGAATCTGTAAGCGTTCCATGGACACTACCGATGAACCGAGGGGGTGGTTAGACAAATCGTGCTGTAGTTGAAGGAATGAAGAACACTTTGTTCCCCTATGAGGCATTCAGTTGGAAATACAGACAATGGGAGGTTCAAGTTGATCCATGACCAACTTAGTTCTACGTATACATACATCGTGAAGGCATTTTTTCCAATAATACGGCTCGATTCCGGAGTTACACAAGCTCGATTAAACAGCAGCCACCATTGAATAGGCTACTTCAAGATGTGTTTATTGAGTGTTTAGCCATTTCCATTTGCATGGACTCGGTGTTATGATGTCATCCCACACTATAGTGTGTCTTTTACGGGCTCAATTAATTAGCTAGTTCTATTCGACTTTCAATACCAGCCAGTACCTCCATTTCTGGTCCTAATATTGCATTTCGATTATCACCGCTGTATATTGAAAGTGTAATGAGTTACAACATTTTACAGCTCTTTACAGGACGCGGCTTTTGAAACAGAGCAATCTAAGCGGTTTCCGAGCCCCCGGACACGCAAATCATTGAATGACCATTTTTGCAGCTTCCGCTATCTCAAGGGGCATAAATAGAGACCAAGTACCCTTTCCTCTCGGTATTCTCATTCTAGTGAAATCGAATTCAACTCTACCCAGAGAAGATCTACCGCACGAAATTTAACCGCACGAAATTTATGACCATGTCAGCACCTTCTTCTGCCCTTGACCAGTCAGCCTTCTTTTTGCCTTTCATAGACAGCCACCGTCTATCACAATGTAAGAAAACTTATGAAACGATGGTCGAAAGGGGAATGGAATCGTGGACCATGGCAGGCAGGGCAGTATCATGGGCTGAGGACCAAGACCCTCTCGGTCATGTCAAGGGCTCCGCATATCTACCCTATATAACCAATTGCGTCATTCGCTTGATGGAGTCTTTTCAGAGTCAGCTAGGTGATAAGTACCCAGACTTCATATCTGGAAAAGGAAAAGGTTTCCTGTCAAACAAGTCAGAGCTCAAAATAAAGCGTGTGGCAAAATACCCAGACATGGTAAAGTTCAGATGCCAAATACCAAAAATAAACAACTTTTAATTATTGGACAGTTGATTGTGGGCTTGCATATACAAGAGGTCCATCACGACAGGATTGCTGTAGGATATCAAATATGGTCTGCAGCTCAGCAAGTCCTGGTCGCTGAAATGCTTGCATGGACAGTGTTTTTTGATTACAAGAGCAAAAAGACTCTGAATCTTCTTGAAAATGGTCAGGAGTTTAGCAATCTATACTCTACCCTGCTGGACCGCAAAGCAAGATCAGACGACGCGTTCAATGAATGGAAAAAGAAGCAGGAAGCAAGCCATGCGAATCTTCGAAAGGATAGACAGAGAGATCAGAAGATCTAATGATCGAAGCGCTATAGAAAAGCACGAATCGTGTCCCACTTAGATAGCCTCATTGCTGTTGGTGGTGCCGCTGTTGTTGCTGCTTTGGCTGTCGTCGTACATCAACATCCTCTAGACCTGTGTACTTTCCAGGATAACACACACCAGTGAATGAACTACTTATATGAAGTTTATATCTACCCTGAATATCTACTCGGGCAGCGAGTTTGATACTGATACATTGAAGATAACATGAATATGTGCTTATTATGCTTATTACCCATAAACGACCGATAAAACACATCCTATTAAACATCGGCAGAGCCCATCCGCCCCATGATCCAGCCCAACCCAACCTAGATCTGATACAGACATTAGGCGACACAAAATTGAGCCGGTAGCAAGCAAAAGTGCCGGCTCAAATGAACAACCCATGGGCTGTGCACAGGTCTAGTCTAAGAGTATGAATCAGCTTAAAAAGAGAAATGGGGTACAAACGGGTGTGTGGTCATGGGATGATGTCTTGAGGGAATTCATATTTGTATAGTTTCCCTTCCCCGCTTAACTCCGACTTACCGCCGAGCCAGTCCCAAACTTTTGCACTCCGCCAGCTCAGCAGATCGTCAAATCTCCCCACACTCTCCAATCTTCAATCTTCAATCCTCACATCCCATGGACCCGCCCAGAAACCGAAAACAGCGCCGCGCCGCTGCGACAGCTTCTTCTCAGGAGTCAACACCGGTGCCTGAGATTCCTCTTGCTCATCCACCACGCGATGATTCGTCCCAAAAAGCTAGTGAGCGAACGCTAGTTGACATTATTGCCGAGCGTCAAAGAGAGCTTCAACAACAGGCAGATAAAGCAAACAAAGCGCGAGGACTCTTCGGACGTCAGGGTGGACAGGAGCTGCCTCCCATGGGGAAGGGTACGCGGTTCGTAACCGTTGACGCGTCTGGGAAGATTGTCGAGACGGATGGCAACATAGACAACAACGAGTTAGTCGGTTCGGGTTCACAGAAACGCAAAGGTGGTAACAGCGCCCAATCGTCTTCTAAAGAGGAGAAGAAGAAGAAGGAGGAGGAGGAGGAGGAGGAGGAGGAGGAAGATGATGTCGATAATCCTCTCCCACCCTTCATCGATACTGTACTCCTGTCAATGCCCCTCACAACTCTCCACGGCACCCTCTCCTATCTGGCTGCATATCAATACGCAGAATCAACAGACGCCATTCGTACGATGAAAGATTCTATCATGTTTACATTCCCACTCTTGACCTTCCTCGTTCATCTTGTTCACGGGCATATCTTCTCTTTCAGGCTGCAGAATACTTCCAATTTTCTAGCCACGAGTGCCCAGCCTGTATCACTCATCCCGCTTACTCGGGATAAATTCACCTTGTCCTTTTTGCGACGACTAGTCTTCCCACCTTCTATCCGGACACTCATATTTCTGCCTATTTCAATCATGCTCGGGGTGCATCTCATTACCATCACCAACGGCGAGCCTTATTACGCTGTCATGAAGAAAGCACCTGCCTTTGGAACAGTTTGGATTTGGTTCATTCTGGAATTATCATTCGGCCCAGCAGCACTGGGGGCACTAGGTCCCTTAATTTGGGGCGTCTGGTGGAAAGGATACGGGATCGTTTAACTTCTTGCATTTGAAAAAGGGAGCATTAGCCTGATAAATTTTGTACATTGAATTGACACTTAGTGGGAGCGACCACGCCCTTCACAATTTCAAAACGTGATAAGATTTCAAGAGTTCATCTGGGATATGTGGCTGTATTACACCGATAATTTCCTGCCATACCTTCTTTTGGAAGGCTTTTCCCTGGGCACTTGTACAGGATTCGCCCGCGCTAAGCCTCTGGTTAGCATTGTGTCACACGAAAGTTGGTGGGGGGACATACTCGATAAACGTGTCTGAATTCCAGAATTTACCGTGTGATTCAGAACCCAGAGTCACACCACTGACATAACTTCTTGCTCCCTGTTCTGCGGTGCGAAAGAAGACGGTCTGGAGTAGGCGCATCGGGATTTGGAGGATGAAAGGAAAATCTCTTCCTAAGGTCGTCTTGCAGGGGCCAGGGCATACTGCATTGATGATGACACCAGGGCCATTCTTGGTAGAATCCATCGAACTTGTTGCCTGAACTAGACCCTCTAGAACATACATTTGAAATAGTTTCGCCATTCCATACTGTCGTTGTACACCGAAGAAACTGGGCTGGCTTACTTGATTCAGAATCGCAGAATTGCGTTTCGAGAAACAGTCGATCTTGGTGGTGCGACAGGCAATACTTGTAACCAGCTCAAGGTGTGTTGGTCTCTTGGATAATTGAGCGGACCGCTCGAGTTGTGGAAGAATCAAAATCGCCAGAAGTGCTGTGGAAAGAACCATAATTTGAATAGACATCTCATGACCCTCCGAGCTGAGATGAAATGATGGTGCCGTTATTCCAGCATTGAGTATCGCAATATCGATTGTCACTTCTTTGGAGATTCTTGCTGCAAATTCCTTGACAGAATCAAAAGAGCTCATTTCAAGCTCATATAGTTGAATATTTTCCTCATCGTATCCCGTCTGTTGGCATATCCTAGCACGAGCTTCTTTACCTCTCTGAAGAGATCGGACCCCGAATACCAGGCGAGAAGCACCTAAAGCGGCAAACTTTAGGGCTGCCTCAAATCCTAGTCCAGCATTGGCTCCGGTTATTAGGACTGTCTTGCCGGCGAAGGATTCTGTAGGGTTTGCTGGAGCATGGCGGCCGGACCACCAAATCATAGCTGCGCTGGCGCCGTCAGGTGGGGTGTCAGCCATCTTAGAGGTGCTCATAAGCAATGAAGTAGAATAGTCGTCGGTGTAGGGAGGCAATCAATCGCAGGTCGTTGGGGGTGTTGGGTGCAAGTGGCAGTCAAGATCCGCTTTATATGATACTCTGAGGGATGTCCGAGAAACGTTCCGAAGTCACACCGCGGAAAGGATCACGAAAGAAAACTCCTCAGACCGAGTTTTTTAGCCGGCCAAGTATGATTCTGAGTGGATCACAGTAGCCCCTGGGCTGATATAATGGGGGCTGCTCATTAGCTTCCTCTTCCAGCATGGTTGATAGAATCCGAGCCGCCTTGCCATTGCTAAGCGTATCTCTTGAAGGCTCAAAAATGTGGCCTAGTAGCCCAAACCTCGACTCTATCTTTCCGAGCATATCCTCACTTATTTGTACCAAGATCTGTACTTGGAGATCAAGTCGAGCCTCCAACTTGAAGCCGCCTAGCTGCATACCTGGGAACAACTGAGGCACTGGTTTTTCAATACCCAGAAGCAAAGGAAGACAGTCTAGAACGCACGAAAGGAGAGTTCTATAGATCCTGACCAAGCCAACATAACATGAGAGTAGCACAAACATAGTAGGCATGTCGCAAGTCAGTTCAAAGGGCTCAGAGCCGGTAGGAGGCTGGAATTCATTCAAAATCTCAATCAAAGACGTGGAATAATTTAACACTCGACCTATCATACGATTCTGACCAGTTACAGGGTCTGAGTCAGATGAGTTTATTGCTTGGGGACATTTGTCGGCAGTGAGGCAACCCTTGACGGTCTCAATGTCGACGACAATACCGGCTTGAAGATCGCTCAGTTTTTTCAGACAGTCGTTTCGAGGCTCAGACACCGGAGTGATAGGCATTGGATTAGGCACAGGAGCGACGGAAGATCCTGGGTCAAAGCTTTGTGTCCAGAAGTGACTGAAGTCTTCCAAGTTGGTGGGTGAGAAGAAGATCTGTGGCAAGGCCAAGTCTGACTCTGAGCTGGTGAATCCAGGCGGAGTCGCCAAATGCAGCGTGCTCTCATCCGCTCTATGGACATCGGATGGAACTTGATTAATATTGGTATATCGCATGTCATGATCTATCGCATGGTCTAGCTGTTGCGGACGGCCAGATCTGAGTGCAGGGCCCATGAGGCATTCGGCATCGGCTTTTTCGCATCGCCGGCACCGCACTGCATCACCACGCTCACAGCGGAGTTTATGGCGCCTGCACCGGTCGCATGCCGAGCGACGGTTTCCTAGACTTTCGGCGGTCATCGATATGGTCGACAAGAATATCGTTGAGCAATGAGTTTAGGATAAAGTTGTCTTGTTCGGAACGTTTAGGTGGATCTCGGAGTCGAGTGGAGTTCGGCTTCGGAGAGGCCCCCACGATTGAAACCAAGACATCATCCTAGAATGCACAGACTAGTATACCGTGAGGATAGATTTGAACAAGCAGGAGATTTATAAGGATATTCGCTATGAATCAAAGTCGGAAGACCAACACTCGGATATCATATCGCCATACTCACGCATTAGGGCCTTTAAAACATAGCCGACTGCTTGAGACCCACCTATAGTCACTTCCAGAGATAGCAGGCCCTTCATGAGATAGTCCATTTGTTTACGCCAGAGATTATCCGATAGAGAGTCTGGGTCTTCGTCACCCATTTCTGCTTCTGCTGGCGTCGAAATGCGGAGAGAAACAATATGCCTTATGGCTTTGTCAATGGCGGTTGTCATGATGCTGGGGGTTACGTGATAGGCAGTAATCGGTGTTTCTGACGCAAGACCGTTGTGGAGATTGAACGATTCTTCGATAGGCAAATTCAGAACACACTCGGTCATTTGCGCAACTGAGAAGGCCGCTTCTCGTTGATATGCACGCATGGCTTGTCCTATCTCATGTGTGGCATTGCCCCTCATCACATCTGTATAGGTTTCCAGGGTTTCTGAGAGAGAAAGGATCCCCATATCCCAAGGTGCAAGGAGAGATACTTACAAGACTCGTTAGTAAGATGAAAAGTCGAGGAATTTCGGAGACCATACCGCAGGAAACTTTCGATGGCATAGAAAGATTGCCAAACGGCTTGTTGCAGTGTTCAATGAAGGGCCGGAGCTTCTCATTGAATTTCTTGATCAGACTCATCACATAACTTGTTAAATCAAGCACTTTGGAACTACCAGGATAGTCACTGTGCAAATGCTGAAGATCACTTTTTACAATTGCAATCTGTCTCCAGATATAGAATGCCTCCGATGCTAGTCCCCGGCATATTTCTGGAATCATCAAGTCGCGATCCCTCGACTCTGCCGTAAAAAAGATCGGGGGAACCGAACTATCAATATGAAATGCTGCGAATACTTAGATTGTTGCTTTGCTTAGAGGGATCCCTCCGATTGAGAACTTACCATTTGCATTCCAAAAGGCATCAGGAAGGCGACACTGGTGATTCGACGTCAAAGCAGCCCCAGTTTCTCGAATATACCCACTCCAACGGACAAGAGAAAGACTCGTTTCTGCCAGTGCAGCATATTGGGAGGATGGTCCCAAAGTGGCACAATATTCTTTAACGAGTCTATCTAGCTCTTGTAACTTGTTCAGACCAGTGTTGAGGAATTCATGCTCGATTTTGTATCCATCTGACACGTCCAGGACACTCGTTGGAATGGCAGTTCCATCAAAGAGGAAAGTCGCAAACACAACGCGAAAGGATCGAACCGAGTTGGCTTCGTTAATCGCCGACCGAGCTTGGTGCCATGCATCTTTGTAAACTTGACACGAGCCCTTGTGATACTGACTCTCTTCGTGTACATTGGCAATGGAGGTATCATTGCAAGCCGCCCGATGGGATTCTTCGGAATCGACACTAGGAAGCCATTGTAGAGCGAATACTCGCAAAGCTGCCTTGAGAGCTTTATCCGATTTCATCTTGGACGATTGATTCAATCGATTGCCATAAATGTCCGCAAAATGGTCCAGATATCTCGCACATCCCACAACAGTCATGTTGCAGCTTCTTGACTGCACTGGGCCTGGCATGTCGGTAAATCGTATAAGGGAGCCCGCGCCATTTAGATCCGAGGCATTAGGGTCAAATTCTATCTCTAGCAAAGGTCCTTTGTCGCCGGGTGTTGGCTCGTGGGAGCTTGGGGGACTGTTGCCTTGTATCTGGTAACGGACTCCCGTTGCAAACAAGTTAGTGTCATAATCCAGAAATCTTGCTGCAGAGCCCGTCAATATCGCTTCATAGATTCTAATCAATCGCCCATCTAGAATCCTAGCATTCAATCCTGAGTTCAAGAGATGAGTTGGACTGCGGGGCGAGCTTCCCGGCACAAGGCCGCCCTGATATGAGGATATCTGGCGCATTGCCTGCGAGCCCATGGGTGCGAGCGAATGCCTTTCCCCATATTGTGAAACCGAGGATATTTTGGAGTCTAGGGCTGTCGGTTCAATTGTAGTGGTGGAATTGATATCATTCGCCAAGTAGCCGTCGATGTCAAAGTTGAGCCACGAAGCAAAATCATCTAGAGCGTCAGTAGAGGCAGATACAGATGCCCAGTTTGAATATTCCCGAGGTGTCCCTAATGGGCTTTCGGTTTGCATTTGCCCATGCTGTGCCGGACTATGCTCAGACCTCACGTCACTCCGCGTCTGTCGCTGACGTTTTCTTGGACGTGAGCTTAACCGCGACGAGGCAAAATTAAATGTGCATGCATGTCCGAGGCGCGTGCAATGCGCACATGAAGTGCTCGAGTCATCGAATGCGTGAGATGCAAAAAAGCAGCGACGTTTCGAACGTCGACAGGGATCGCAGCTTGAATTCTGTCGACGATTTGGTTCTGACGCTAATGCCAGCGCGGATTGACCCGACATTCTTTCTGTAGAACAGATGTAGTAAGGGTAGATGCTATCATTTCATACCCATTAAGGTAGCAGGTTTGATCACAGCGAGCGTCTGCGACCTCACACTGAGCACTTCGCGTGGTAAAACCAGCGGCGATCTTTCGCTCCAGTGAGGATAGGATATTAGTGCCTTAATGCCTGAAGTACTAGGGATACGCTGACACACCGGCGAGGGCACATAAATAGCCAAAGGCATAATATAATTAGTGAAAGACATGATATAACATTGAGCTCTGCGATAATTTGTGATAGTTTATCGCAAGATTCTCCTCGAAAAAATATGTTTTCAATAGGTACAACATCGGAACGAAAGTGCATTCTATGGTTCAGGTTTGGGTTTAGTGAGCACCTGGAGAAGGCTTATGAAATAGAACGCGAAGATAATTTTATCAGGGAATATTAATAGATAGTTCAATTAATATCTACTTCCATGACTAGATTGACGCTGTATATTAAGATCACTCCAACCTCTCTGGCGGACTTGTAAGCAAGACCATCTTATTTGCCCAGGGATAATGACAAAGAGAAGATTCAACTACGACACGATGATCGCAATTGGAGAGTTTGATGAAAGACATTTTCTCGAATTTTTAGATAGTGATATTATACTACTCGGAGATAATCAAAATGATCGTCCATCAACTTTGTTGATCTGCAACTTCTCATAGTCAAAGTCATCCAGCAATCGCGTCTATTCTTGATTAGCACCAACTCGATCATACGATCAAATCACAATTCAAGCACAGCTTACATTAACAACAGTAATAGAATTCGAGCCATCGGGAAGAAGTGCGGACTTTTCCGGGAGACGAATGAAGCAGCTGCTTCCACACTCTCCGCAAAACTGATGCCAGACATTCTTGGGGCCGAATTGATACTCCTTCAACTTATCTTGTCCTTGTTCAAGGGAGAAGTCCTTCTTAAAAGGGTAGACAAGCAAGTATCCATTTTTAGTGCAAATAGTGCAGTTACACAAGTTGACTGGATACTGATGAAGTGGTGGGGAGATGGTAAAATTGAAGCGAACCCCGCCGCAGTGGCACTGGCCAGTATGAGAAGAAGATTCGGAGGTTGGAGTGGGTGGAAATGTCATATTGATGGTGATACTCGTGTCTCTAAAATATTTTCTGTTTTTCACAAGGTACTCAAGCTTGAGTATGTCAGACTATTTAAGTTAAATCGCACGGACCCTTTTGTCGACTTGGCTTCTTCGTTTTTGTAATCACAGCCTTGTTTTATGTCTCACGTTCGACAGGGGTCTTAAATAAGTCTGACAAGAAGTACCATATCCATGAGTCAAGAGAAAATCCATGGTTAGGCAACTCTCTTGGCGACCTTTCAATGATTGACTAGTTTGAACTAAAAAGTATATCTACTAGGTCTTCTAGAAAAACACTGTCAATCCTGCTCAAAACCCCGGTCCCCCTTTATGTGGCTTTATTGCCAAATCTTCGGCAATAACACTGGCAACAAACATGTGGATCGAAAAGGAGGTATCAATGACTAAATAGACGCTCCCGCTGCTCGACGAATACAATCCACGATGTAGGTTGGGTTGCTCAAAAAAGGTGAATGCCCCTCGTTGCATCTCTCAACACGAAGGGCACCATTCCCCTGAGCTACCATTCTCTCTTGGAAACAAGAGGCTAAAGCCTGGTCATTCTCACACACAATATATGTGCTGGGAATTTCAAGATATGCTGTGTAGGTTACTGGCACGGCTAAAGGTGCGCTTGGGAATGATCCTAGCAGAGAAATCGCTTTCTCTGTATCAAAGGGATCACAACCATTATAAAGAGCAGCGCGACAGACATTTCCGTTCAGAATCGTCGAGCCGTCCTAAGGAATTATTGTTAGCGACTTCAAATCGCTAGAGAAGATCGATTTTTTTAAAAAAAAACTGAAGAGACATCTTACCGGTCGAACTTGGACTCCACTGTGTTTTTCCTGCAACTCTTTTCGCTGCTTATCCATCTCTTCTTCTTCGGGGGTCGTGGGTGTCATCTGTCCGACGTAACTTTGACCTTTAGGAAGAGCCATTGCACACATATAGACGAGATGAAGGACCGAAGCTTTCAGACCTTGCTTCTCGCGTTTCTCTTGCCCAAGATCCTTCACAGCTTCGGACATAGCAACTCCACCAAACGAATGAGCAACTGTAATCACATTCCTGCCGACATCGAGGTGTCTCATTATCACACGACGGATCTCTTCCGCGTCGTTTTCCCAGGTTGAATGTGGTGGGTTGGAGTCGATGGAAGGAAGGTCTACAGCTTCTGCTTCGTATCCCAGCGTTCGAAGGCCATCAACAACATAGTGATAGTGTTGTGGCTTATGCCATGCACCTGGCACAATAACAATAGCAGGGTTGGTCATTCTCAACGTTATATCTTGGCTGCCGGAATTATCAGGAAGAAAATTCCGCATGGATTTCACGGACGACAGGAAATCAATGACCTTAAATATTGCAGTTTTTTCTTCGCCAAAGTATCGACTCCGCCATTGTCTTGCTGACCTGCTTGGATAGACCCATAAAAGGTGGTCACATAAGAACATCATTGGGGCACATCCTACCAACGGAGCCGATTGCTTGTCGGCTCCGCGCAAGGCTCCACCCCGGATACTCAGAATCTATAAACGGCGCTATGCTCATGTGGACTAATACTTTGACTTTAATTATTGTAAGAAGAGGCTAAATTCCATATTTCTCAATCATGCAGGCCAGAGAAGAGTGCGGATACCTATACAGTGTTGTAACATTAGTTTGACACTACCCTTCTTTCTGCCATCTCCATACCTTCGGGATGATAATAGAAACGAGATGCGGTAGAGCAAAGCGGTCAGCAGGTCGTCTCAAACGTAAGTTACACCACTGTACATTGTGTCGACCAAGGTTTTTGTCATAGTGGAATATGTACATAAAGCTACACCCACTCATGCTGATCACCTCAAAAAGTGCAGAAGAAAAAATTTCCATCTCACCTCAAAAAGGCGGCGGGCTCAGATCCAAGCCTTCAACTGTCAACTTGAAAGCATCGTTTCTGGAGTAGCTACCAGCAACATCCATGTCCAATCTGCCACGCTCGCAGTCGTCAAGGTCAATTTCATGGACAAACAGGCCATCCTTACTCTGTAACTCGGTCGAAGTTGACTCGGAAGAGCGTAATTTGTCATCGATGCAGCTTTCCCAGACTGGCTCGGCAATAACTTCACCAAGCGGTCCGACGATGCAAGATCCGCCTCGAGAAATGTATCTCTCTCCTATGTGCAACACTCATTAGAACAATTTCTGCGATTCACGAAGATATTTTTTTGCTGGAATATCTTACCATCGGCTTTATCCTCGGCTTTGGCATAATCAGTAATCCAAGAAGGCAGCTCATTGTATCGAACACACTGGTTCGCAGACAAGACAAAAGTGCGGCCTTCACCTCCAATTGTCCGCATGAGTGGTAGCCAAGTATCACGACTGTCAGCCGTTGGCGCCAAATAAATATTCACATTCTGGGAATAAAGACTTTGGCGAAGCAATGGCATGAAGCTTTCCCAGCAGATTGCAAGACCGATGGTGAGCTTAACACCGTCGATCTCAGTGGTAACTGCTTTGAGGGTCGAAGCTGAACCTTGTCCCCAAACAAGTCGCTCCGAACCGGTCTAAGAGATGTCAGATTCTATCCTTTAGAGGCTATACACATTCAAGAAATGTAGTACTTACAGGCATCAGCTTTCGCCTCTTTCCGATAACACCAGCCTTTGGATCCACGAACAAACCAGAGCAGTACAGCGTACCACCGGCTTTTTCGATCAAGCCCGTGGCGATAAAAACACCAGTCTCTCTAGAAACCTGTTCGAGAAATTCTCTAGTCCCATCTCCACGGCGATCGGATCCCTTAGCCACAGCGAGTTTACGATCAACCCAGTCATCGCCCGCGCCGGCGGGGGTATCGCCGAGGTCTACGGCGGCTTTGAAGTACTGTAAGAATTGCTCACGACCATGAGGAGCTCTGGCACCAACAGCAGTGCCGAAGTCACAAGTCCGAGGATATCCACCCAGGTAGGCCTCTGGGAATAGTAGAAGTTTGACGCCTTGAGAGGCTGCATGCTCGGTGATGTTCTTCAGAGCGGCGAGCGTTGCGGAGAGCGAGGAAAGAGTCCGGGCTTGTGCAACCGCAACAGTCAACTTTTGAGGCATTTTTTTGGTAAATTGTGAGCAGATATATAGACCAGAGAGGAAGATGATTCGAAAGAAAAGAATTTCAGATTGGAGAAGACAAAAGACCTCGGGATTTGGTGTTATTCTTACGAGTCATCATCGGCGTGTGAGCTCCGATGTGGAGCGGTCGCCGTCGGAGCTAAAAGTCCGAAAATACAATGTTGATGGATGGGACGACACACCATGTCGATTCTTGCATCAGTCATATCTTATTCTTAGAACTCAGCAGAGCCAAATAAAGATGGAAAGATCAGTGAGTCTTCGAATGTCTCATACTCCTCTTCCAACTCTTCCAAACCACCCATAGTAGCCATGGGATTATGGAATACTGTTCCCGGGAACAACGAGCAATGTTCAGAGCAAATATGCTCGCCAGTTTCATGCTCCATAGGCTCTTGCTGGGACAATTTCTGAGGATGATCCATGGGTCTTGAAATAAAATCGTCAGTAATAATCTCTTCCAGCATCCGCAAGACCACCCGATTTTTGACAACAACTCTCAGCCAGTCCATCTGTGATTTTATGTACGAAGCTGCATCCACGGATATATGCTTCGGACTCGTATCCACCTCGTATACGGGTATTTCTTTAGCGAGTATATCGAAAATATCACGAAGAGGCTCAGCTTGAGCCCAACGCTCAGAGAGAATGGCTAGACTGGTCGAGCATGCGCGTAGTGCTTCCAGTACCTCTGGCGATTTGTATGTAGATGATCGACAAGAAATTGGGGTTGCCCAAAAGCAATAAATAAAGGTAACTCCGACGTTAAATTGGCTCAAAAGCTGCGGAAACATTAGCCATTTTCATACTTGACTCTATAGGGGTGGAATGCATACCCCGGGCCATAATTGAGCCGTCTGTCGATCTTTCTGAAACTCTCGGAAAGTCAACATGATCTTGATACTGGCTTTCACTGATCGATCGCCAAATATACCAGAAGCTGTCTCCTTGGTAGGTTGATGCAACAAGAGGATCGTGTAATTATAAGCCATACCGACCCATCGATCACTCAAATAGCCCCTAGAAGATCTATGGCTTAGTCGTTCAATATGTGTCTTCCAAGACTCTAGCTCTTCTAACATATGCTGTCTCCATGTGGAAGAGGCATCTATTTTGTGGAAATCGGATCGCATCATTGTGCTGATGATTCGCGACTGAATGCATCTACAACGTATGAGATGAAGAGTTGGCGAAATGCGTGTTCTTTGAGACAAATCAGATGCTTGGATTTGATTAATCGTTGCCGTGTCGTTATAAAGATGAGTGTCTTCAACATTCGAGAACATCTAATTGAGTTAGTCTACAAACACATTCCAATCGGATAAAGCAGCCATACCTCAACAGTAATGTGCTCGTCGATAAGGTTATTCGGGATGTGGTAAATCCAACTAATCAGTCGATCCAATGCGTATGCTGACCAAAAGACCCTTCGGCGTATCTGGACTTCAAGAGAAAAAGCCGGAAAAGAGTCTTTGGGCTCGGTATCAGCCAGATGGAGCTGGTTGATGGCACAGTGGCGCATTGTTGACGACACCATAGACACAATCATTTGCGAGGAGGGAGAGTGAAGAGCATGTAAAGTCAAAACAAGATATGCCTGGACATGCAATACTGGACTGGGATGCGTGAAAACGAGGGGCAGAAACTTCATCGCCGCGTTATATAAAGACTATACATCATAAGTTTCTGCTAATTAGATTTCCAGAAGATAACTTACTTGGGAAGTTGAAATATCACTCTGCGATACTTGCGGAGTAAGTAGTATACTGACAGCTTGTACCTGATATTGGTTAATCTCTCAGCTGAAGGCGTGTCCGGATAACATCATACCATCACCACGAAGAAGTCTTTCCATCTATCTTTCTGGTCTGCGGTTGGTTCTATTTGCCTGCAAGTTTTCCATGACCTATACCAGTCCAGAAATGTATCGACGTGAAGAAAAGGATATCGCGGGTTGACTCGTTGAAGATAAATATCGATCAACGCATCACTCACAGCATCGGGAAGATAGATCGAGTTCTCGGGAGTAGTCAAGTCAGCTGCCCTGGACGGTGAAACCCGCACATCGCGAATGCCATTGATATTGGTGGTATTCTGTATCCCACAAGGGTTTCCGCTCGAAAGAGCAGCTAACATACTAATCAATAGGCTAGAATGGCCACACCGATCAGCAACATAAATTCCTTGGTTTAGTGGCCCGGCTTGGATGGGGGAGAGAAAAGGAAAGCTGGAGGTGGGACACGCCGGAACAATGTAGTTGTGAGTAGGTTCTGTGCCCGATCCTGATAAGGCACTAGGCAAGTGATGCGAAGGGGTGTATGTTCCAGGTGTATGGTTGATTGCCGTAGACATGTGCTGCAACCTAGGACCTTCGTCGCCACTCCATGGATCCCCCGCAGGTGTATTCTGTGAATCATGAGAGATGTCTTGGTCTGGACCTAAGGATCGGGCTTCGAGCTCTGCAACTCTTTCTTGGAGAGATCGAGTATAGCTAGGGCATGATGTTAGCACATATATTGAGGATACCAGTGTCTGTTTCTTAGCTTACTCCGCACTGAACCGATGTCTACGATCAATAGGCTCGCTGGAAATACATTCTGTTGAAGTATATTAATTGGCAAGTATCCTACTACCGAAAACAAAAGTACGATCTCATACCTGTATGCGCTTGTGTGCAATTCTCGCACGGCCGCTTTTCGCCGCACTAATAGAATGTCAGCCTCACCATTGACGATCATTATATTCATTACCAGACATGACTGAACATACTTTTTGTTTTCGTGTTCGACACCTCCGACAGGCTAAAGTCTTCTGCTTCTTTGCAGGCGATTCCATGCTTGCTATGCCGAAGTATCAATTGACATCGGTCTGTCGGCCCCGATGATCGGAATTGAAAGGCCCGTCGGCATGAATTTTGCCGATGACACATATGTAGTGCGCCTGCCAGATCGGGATACGTCACGTGGATCTACGACCATCGTACATTTGACATGCTAGGAGTTAAATTATCTGTAATCTATATTTTATACTCTAAGTATGGCATAGTATAAACTGCGTGTTTCATTGGGGTTTCCATGTTATAGGCAGAAATTTACCAAAGCCAGGCCTCTCAATAATTCGATAATGCATGTTACTTGAATAGGAACTGTCAAACTGATAGCGCAGTGTCTTTGTGGGTCCGTCTAACCAGGGTGGTTAGATGGGCTTTTAAAGTATACATTCTTACGGGCAAGGCTGGGCCAACAAGGCTGTGGACAAGTGCAAACTTTGTACAAGGTACATAGTACTTTGTAGATCGAGTCAGAAAACATGGGGAGCAAACAAGGATACTCAAACGAATCACACTGAAGTGGGTCATTAATATTGGTTGTACAACAGTCTCGGCCTTGTGTACGGAGTACTCCGTACCTGAAACTTATTTTGCCCGAAGGGTTTCGAAACCAGACCCCTGTGGACGTATGTTAGACAACTTATTTATTATTTACTTTTCCAAGGAGTAGGGTCCCAGGAACCAAGAAGCCGGCTAGGTGACACAAATTCGATCTCGATCGGAGGGGCCGAAACGCCGCGTGGATGCACGGAGTGCACGGATATTGCGGTGTGGTAAATATTGCTTTTTTCTGTTTCGCAATTCCCATTTAAATTGAGCGCGTGATATATGGAGGGGACTCATAGATGTATGCTCATTGTTCAATTCATTGCTTCCCAAAACATAGTCAAGGAATACTAGTAACGCCTTTCAAACGCAGTAATTCAGAAAACTGGCCATAGTGTCACGATTTATACCCATTCATTGTTTCTTGAATTCTATTGCCAAGACAGACCAATTCTAAGAATAGCTATAATTATTGTTTGCAGGTAATACAGATCACCCCTCGGCAGGAGAGTCTTCAAACAAACCGTGAAAGTTGTGTGCCAATTGAACGAACGTCCAAACTTGAAGCAAAGAGGCGGCCCTGATTAACGATAGATTGAAGTACATGTGTGTGTACAGTATGTGGTATCAAATTAAAAACGAAAGTCAACTTCCCTTGTCTCGCCATCCCTGTGAACCTGAAAATAATTCCTCAACCCATAAATTGCACGCGATCAAAAGAAATTGTAATAAAATCGACCGTAAATCCTCAAGAACATAACTCCGTGTCCCCGAAATAGAAACGACTCCTAGAAAATCCCGAAATAAATTCGAAAATGTAAACGCCGTTCGCTGCTACACTCATGGGCTCATTCTCGTTCAGACAGCGACGCGCCCTTCAGGGACGACGCCGACTTGTGGCATATCAGCACTAGATGGAAGCGGTCGCGTACCAGAGCCATCACTGCCTGGTAAGCGTGATAGAAGAGAAGCAACCATCTCACGATAGACATTCATCTGAGACAATTTGAACCGCTGAATCTTGCCGCTAGGAGTGCGTGGAATTTCCTCGACAAAAATGACACCTCCTTCTAGCGCTTTGTAGCTCGCCAGACGCTGCCGAGCAAATTTGTAGATCTCTTCAGCCGACGGCCTGCTGATTGACGGATCTCGTGATCGTACAACAAAGGCACGCGGCACCTCACTACTACGATCTCGTAGATTGATTCCTGTCACAGCGGCATCAATGATGCTGGGATGCTGCAGAAGAACTGCTTCAATCTCAGCAGGGGCTACTTGCCATCTAATTTCAATCAGCATTAGTGCTCTTCATTTCGACGAAGAAGTATTTTGAAATAGATTTCCACTTACCCTCGAACCTTGATGAGCTCCTTACTGCGGCCTACAATAGTATAGAAGCCATTTCTCTTATAGGCAATATCGCCTGTATGGAACCAGCCCTCCGGGTCTTTGGCATCATCGCGGCCTTTGTAGGCTAAGAGTAAGCCTGGACCACGGAGTTGAAGTTCTCCTTTTTGCTCGTCGCCTTCGACAATCGCACCATACTCATCAACCAGCCGCACCTCGTAGCCCGATAGCCGGGAGCCGATGCTACCTGCGTCGCCATACTGGCCATAGCGAGTCTGGAAGGCGACACCAACCTCCGTCATCCCCCATAATTGACAGGCAAAAGCCATTGGGTGGAGATGCTTGCGAAATTCAACTATCGATGTGCCATCAATGGGAGCCCCAGCAATGCCCACATAGCGCAGCGATTGCAGATATTCCGCAATGGGATAGGAGGATTGGTTAAGAGAGTGGATGATTGCCGGAACTAGGTAAGTCTCGGAGATTTGATATCGATGAATGGTTTTGAGGAATTGCATGGGCTCAAAGCGTGGCAGGACAAAAAGTGGATGTCCATATCGGACAGGGAATAAGTGAGTCCATAATGCACCGAACAGATGGAACATAGGCAATGACATGAGCCGACTAGTCAAGTATGGGACCTCATATTGGATCGAGCGATGGTGGGACACAATGGCATGGTGGGACAAGATGGCCGCCTTTGGTAGACCACCAGTGCCGCTAGTGGAAAACATAGCAGCTGGTGTATTCTGCGCGACCACCGGATCATTAAACATAACCCATCCACTTTCCCCATAGTCCAATAGATGAGCAAAATTGAGATGCGGCCCATCGCCAACGGCAGTCGAATCGCGTCGCACTGGATATCCCAGTTCGAATTGCAGAAACAGCCGTGCGCAATGATCCACTGCTTTTTCATCTACCAGACACACACGACCAGGATGCATTCCTCGCTCGGAGGCAACTTTCAAAACCATGGGGAGTGCCTCATTTGTCGTGAGGATAAGCTTGGGCTCAGCCAAGCTTATAATATGGTCCAGTTCTTGCGGTTGACTGCGGGGGTTTGATCCCATGTATACGCCACCAGCGCCGATGATACCGAAAAAGAGGGCAGGGTATAGAATCTGTAGATGAGACAGAACCACATTAGTATTTTCCTCTCGGAGAAATTCTCATCCAGGCTAGTTCTGGGTGTAATATTTTGCACTCACACTATTTCCCAAGTGCAAGAGCACACAGTCCCCGGGCTGCACACCACATGCTTTGAAGCCAGCAATCAGGGTTCGAGTTAGTTGGCGGAACTGCGTGGCAGTGAAGGAGCGCGATGGATCTTCCGCGTCAATGAACAGTGGTTGGCTTTGATTGTACAATGTTGGTCCACAGAAAGTAAATGTCAAGAGATCCGTATAAGTAGTTTGATGAAGAAAAGGGTCTGCGCCAGCCGGCGAGGTCTGGAGATCCCATGAACCCATCATGATAGACTCAAAAAGCACCACAATGAAGATCAAGGATTGACTAGTTTGATCACCTTAGTAGATTCAGACTATTCTGTGGTAAATGATACAGAAAATGGGGAATCACCGAGACTATAAGAAGGATGGGAAAAAGAACAGGAAGATAAGAAGGAGATGATATATTTGACCAATCCAGGAAATGCCCCCCCTCGTCAAGGGTGACCCTCCCGCACTGGCACATCTACATGATTTGATTTTCTTGAAGCAGGCGCGATCCTGCGAAGTGACGGTGGAGGCAAGCGCGACTGATTTGGAATACTTCGTCTGCTTACTTAATGCGGGATCCACTCCGATCCTTTGGTTCACAATATGACCTTAACTACTATGTAAACCATCCTATCTATGGGTATTTTTGATTCATAGAAAGGATGGTTGGCGTGCAATTATTGAAGTCATACTTGATGTGAGCTCATTTTTATTCGCGTCACTTTCCGCGTAGGGACACAAGCAGGTGGTGTTTGATCATGCTCATCCGGTTTTCCGGCTGACGCAGGGAACTGAGCTGTGATCGAATCCCAAAACCACTGCAGCGGATCGTGGCTCCACATGTTCGACGCTAACTAATTAGTGGCGCAACTCATGCGGGTGCCACTAGTCGCATAATTGCACCCCTTTCAATTATTTGTACTGAGCCCAGCTGAGCCACAGGTGAATGTTACTCTGCTACCAATTACGCGGTCAAAAAAGGAAAAGCTACTGGAAGTGAGGCGCAGGCTCGCTATGTTCCAATAAGCAGACACCCCCGTGCACTGACAGTCTCCAGCTTTGGGATCGAGATCTGCCCTATGATCGTCTTATCGGCTCTCTGTCACTCCATATAACTTAGATCTCCATATTTTTATCTCATAATATGCATTTTTTGGCCTGGACGCTTCCTGTCATCCAATGCAGCCAGCTCAATGAAGATTGCAGATCTCTCTTCACGTACTCCATAGTGTAAATCGATTCTCCCCCACGAGACAAAATCCGGATCAGATCTGAACCCATGAAGATCTTAGCGTGGGCCCCGGAGCGGCCCTCACCCAGTGCCGTCAATGGTGTCGCCACGGATATACTCTCTCCTTCTGCCAATCGATACCCTGATTTTGTCTTTCACCGGCCCTCTAGTCCGTCTTCACCCGGTGTCATTTCTGCCTGACGTCCCGCCATCAATGCACGATTGCAAGGTGCTTCCCCTCTCCTGTCATGGATCCGCAGGGCCGAAGAAGGGAGCCCCGCCTTCCACTGGGTTGCGGTTCGATCGCAAGCTGAACCCGCTTCCCCGGGTGGAGAAGGGAGATCCGATCAGGTTCAACACTATTGAAATCCCTTTGACTTTTTCCTCATATCCCATGTGACAGGCAAATCTCTGATCTCCCGTCGGTGGAGAAAGACGAGACATCCAGTCAAGGAGATGTGAGATAGCTTGGTCTCGAAGGAATCCCCATCCGCTCGCGACTAGTGATAACGTGCACCACTTTGATGCGATATACGCAACCACTATCCAGTACCGCGGGTTGCAGGGGAATCCAGATCCACTGAGATCATCCGGAAACCCCGTTCCCACACCATTGGAACCCAATGCATGGAGGTTATAGGGTGGGCTTGTGATCCCGCTGCACGATAGGATCGACTGCACAAGGCACCGTGCAGTGACAAAAAGAAATGAGACAGACGAACTCAAAAAGAAAATAGAGTTAAAAAAGGAAGAAGAAAAGAGGAAGCAAAAACAAAAAAGGGGAGTTAATCGGTAATCATGCAATGCACGAGAAAATAGCCGCCACGTTCCAGGAACCTGGTCTATTGTCTCTGTTCGCAGCCGTGACGAAAGGCCCCTTTGTCGAATACAATGCAAAGTTCGAAAATGGATCATACGGGATCTGATCTCTCATAGATATCCCTCGCTCATTCAATTGACCGGTCTTGAAGATGCTTCTCTTGGAGATTTTGGCTGAGAGTACTCAGACATCTTTCGCATGCAACTAGGGCTCGGTAGAAATTGCATAGTAGTGGCAACGTGCGGAGTGATGGCGAGCGAATCCATTCTGGGCGAAGCCCAAGTCAATGATCGTAGAAGAATATTTGTGCTGATTGGGTTGCATTCCGCGGCAGGATCGACTGGGTCTGCGTTGGCATCTATCATTCCCTATTCCGGTCGACTCCGTTCCCCGACACCGAATGACTAGAGGCCCACTAGAGTGCAGAAACTTCTCCCCAGCACGACCCCATCCATAATGACATGATCCATAGTCGCAAGACCAGGCCCGCTCTGGAAGAGAGACAGAGATAGCGATGTTGAGGGAGCTGAATGCAAGGGTGGAGGTGGTCGAATCAGCACGTTCATTGGCGATGGGAACGAAGAACTAGCAACCAGAATGGGGCCTCGGGCATTGATAGTGTCATACACTGTCAAACCATGAGACGGTATTTTGTCCACTTGATTGTAATCAGACTTTGTGATCGACCAAATGCAGGATGGACAGAAGGGAAAGTCACTAATAGATCAGCGTCCTTGGGTTTTTCCTGGTTGGGACGAAGACAGGAAAATGAAGTTGCAAAAATCAAGGAAATTATTTTTTTTATTCCCAATAAAAAATGGCTGTGAGGGGAGAAGGGAGAAGGGTTCAATAACTCGAAGTCAATAATTGGAGAAAGGAAAGAGGAGTGTCGTCAATTCAGCTGCCTCTGCAGTTTGCCATTTGCATATCAGATTTCGACAATCCTGCGGAGTTTCCAATTCTCACAAGGAAAGAGTCAATCACCAAGATAATTACATCTCGGTCGAACCTTCCCTCTCAAGAAACTTGGAGCTGCTCCAAGCTGGAACTTTCTCAGTCAAATTAGCAACTTTTCTCTTGCTTCTCCCTTTTTTTAGTCACCTTTTGAACCCGAACAATACCAGGCTTTCCCAGTCATGTCGGACTCGGAGAAACCCCCGCTTCAAATGCCTTCACCTATGGCAAAGGCACTCGTCTTTGAATCGCCTGTCAGTAGCGAGGAAACCCTCACGGATGGCACCTTTGATGAGAAGAAGTATCACGACCGAGACCACTCGATGAGCTCCTTTGATATCTCAAGTCCCAACCAACGCACCGACGTTGAGTCAATAGACCTCGAGGCGCAGACTGTACAGAGCCAGCCAAAACGGTTTGCCAATTTGCGATATGCAGTCCTGACTCTATACCGCCGCCTCTTCACATTAGTTTTTCTCGCCAATATCGGAGTCTTTGCTTGGGTCATGGTCTCGGACCGCAAGCTTATTGCTCTAGTCAATGCAACGGCCGCTAATCTGCTTGCTTGTGGACTCGCCCGCCAGCCACTGGTCGTTAATGCTATATTTTTCGTGGTGTGTTGCATTCCTCGGTCTGCACCGTTGGTCTTGCGCCGGTGGGCGGCCAAAGCCTACCACTATGGTGGCGTGCATAGCGGCTGCGGGATTGCGGCCTTAGTTTGGTACGTTGGCTTCATTGGCCTAATGTCGCAGCAATACTGGGGATCATCAACAACCAATGCAGCTGGCGCAGCAACTGTCAGCTTTTCAGCCGCCCCAATCACGCTGGCTTACATCATCCTCGTGCTGTTGGTGGCAATCCCTGTCGTGGCACACCCCACGTTTCGGTCGAAGCGACATGATTATTTTGAACTCACCCACCGTTTCTTGGGGTGGATAGTAGTTGCATTGTTCGTTGCGCTGCTGATCGTTTTTTCCCATGAGATTACCCGAGCCGAGGGGCTCTCATTGGGCCGTTTTCTGGTGACCTTGCCCGCATTCTGGTTCCTGATGGTCACGGTCGTTGCCATCGTGCATCCATGGTTGCTGCTGCGTAAGGTGCCGGTGCGGGCCGAGGTGCTTTCCACCCACGCTGTGAGGCTGCACTTCAACTATCGACCCACCTCGTTTGGGAAAGGTATTTCGCTGTCAAAGAGTCCATTACGTGACTGGCATGGCTTTGCGACGTTTCCCGATCCTGCCCCAATAGACAAGGCAGAAGCTCCGGGCTTTTCTTGTCTCATATCCAAAGCAGGCGACTGGACAACTGATTGCATTCAGAAGCCGCCAACCTACCTCTGGAAGCGTGGAGTGCGCATCACTGGGTTTGCATATGCCATGCGTGTCTTCCGGCGAATCATAGTCGTAACGACGGGTTCTGGCATTGGTCCCTGTCTTTCTTTCTTGGGGGACGAGAATCGACCGGCTCTTCGGGTTGTCTGGCAGACTCGGGCTCCCTTGAGGACATACGGTCAAGGAGTACTAGACCTTGTGCACCATCTGGATCCTAGTCCGATCGTCATGGACACAAACGAATGTGGACGCGTTGATATGGTACCAATCGTGCAGCATCAAGTCCAACAGTTCAACGCTGAAGCGGTGTGCGTGATCAGTAACCCTATGCTGACTCGCCGAATCGTCTATGAGCTCGAGGCGCGCGGGGTCCCGGCGTTTGGGCCAATTTTCGATTCATGAAGTCTCTTTTGATTTGTTATAGTCTTTCATTTGCGATTCTGTTTCAGCCGGATCATCTATGTATGGGATCTAGGGTGTCGGTGTCGGTGTCGGTGTCGGTGCTTTAAATTTGTGATGTTCGGATTTTGATTTACCTTGATACCACCACGTTCGGCGTTTTATATTCATTTTCGATCTTATTGCCATATTGACTCAGATGAGAATTCAACAATTTGTCTTTCATCTTCTTTGTCTGTTTCCGTGTCCGCGATGATGAGAAAAGAGAGAGGGGAACAAGTATTGTCATGAATTCAGGGGCCGTCCCCAGTGGTAGACCCCCATAAAAAGTCTTTTTCAAGTATGATTTGGAATGGCCGTGGGAAATTCCCAGTGCACTTGCATTAAGGCAACCCATGCAACCACAGAACCAGAATCTTGCAGCAAACTCTGTATGGAATTCCAAATCGCCAGACTCCACAGATGTGGGGGTCTATCCATGATTGGCCCCTCAAATTTCCCGGAGATAAAAGGATCGGACCTTTTCACGAACGTTGGTGTCAATCTATAATTTCTGTTTTTGAGGATGACCGAATTGGTTCAGCAGGAGGTCCTGGGAAATTAATACTGTATAGATTGGTCCTGGTCTTGAGTGTTGTGGCTGTGGTGTTTGTAGTATGTAGTCCATAAAGACTGCGCTAAGGCCCCCACTGATGCGCCAATCAGCGTGGAGACTACTCCATACCCTGCGAAAATCAAATCTCATTGTCCTATAAGAATCCTTCGTTTGTTTGATGCAGGTAGCATCCTGGTTGCCTTGACAAACTGGTGAGAATCCTGAGACCGCAGGTTTCATTACTTATGAGCTTTTCATTAGACGGGCATAAATACCAGCTAAGGATTTCAAACAAAACAATTGTTTGTTTTGAACATGCACACATATTAGCTTGAAAAATAAGCACATAGGTAGAACAACATGATCGAGCAATATCTCAAGAGGAGAAGGCCAGAACATCTTTTTAGATGTTTTAAGCTGGCCTTACTAGTAGGCCCCTATATCTACTACGGTTAACTTGAAGTTAATCCCATGCTTGGATAAGATAATTTACGGATTATTAGCAGACAGAGGAATGTCATGTTTTCTTGATTGCAACTAGGGTCGAGTGAACCTTTTTGAACTGGAGGATTATTTGCACGACTGTCCTCTTTCAGGGTTGAGCTCTCCATCCTTGGAATTTCCTGTCCAATACTAATATTACCTAGTTACTATGGAGATATAAGGGACCCTTATGCCGATACACCCTCCAGGACCCGGAATCACCAATGATATTAATATTCCGACTTCGGGAGATTATCGGAACCTCGCGCAACAGTCGATTTTAAGAAGGGCATGCAATGTCGCTCAGAAAAGCGCACTACACATCAATATCTCAAGCATTCCGTCTCATTCAGGAAGTCAACGCATATTATTTGCATCTAACGATCAAGTGGAATGTACAATTGGCGTGTATAAACTACTAAACTGACATTGGAAGATAATGCCTTCATAACCATATTCATTCGTCTCAAGCTCAACTATTTAGATGTATGTATTGGCTGCATCTATCGAATTTCAAGTTGGAAGCTTCGTGATAATGCCGCTTTTTGATCATCGAGCAAAAAGATCCTCGTCACGACTCAGATGGACTCAAGATCAGGTTCTTAACATCGTATATCAGCCCCTGCTATCTTCGAGAATGTCCATGTAACTTACTACTGAGTTGAAGTCAAGATAAAACGTTCATTGGGGGACTGGTCGAAGGCAGCAACTGTCAGATTGTCACCGTCAGTTCGCAAGAAGTAACCGGATTTCTTTGCAACAAGCTCATAGCTGTTCTTGCTTTCATCGGCAAGCTCAGCGGTGTAAACCTCTTCCTCATCTCCGGCGAAACATTCAGCGCCTTCCTGGTCACCACAGTTGATATATCCGCCGAGAATATTGTGAATCAAGAAGTCGCGCTTGCTGTCACCTGTGGGCGTGAAGAACCAAGTCTGGCCAGGATGATTTCTCTTGGGAGAAAAGCTCAGTGGACCTTGTCCTTCAGTTTCACCGAGGATCTTATAACCTTGAGATAGCTCAGATCCAATAGTGTATGTTCCCTCGTTCAGGCTCAGGGCTGACTGGCAAAGGGCTGCGAGGGCACCGAGGGCGAAGAAAGTCTTCATTTTGATGAGAATTATTGATTGATAAAAATAGAATGTGTGGGAGAGGGAAATGCTTTGAGTTTTTGGCAAAGATGCTTGTTAGGAGATTCAACACAGGAGTTTTCCGATCAATTTATAGAATTCTTTTTGTTTACTTTTCGTGTTATCCTCGTTCAAAGAGCTCGTGATGACCATTCCGCAATGCATAAACTATTGATATGCACGTCCAGGTACTACATACCTGTAAAAGAGGGTGCTAGTGTTACACAAGCCCACCACTTTCTGTAGGGATAGACTCATAAGTTACATCATGCCTGAGTAGGAATGTATTATTCAAAACAACCTTGGAAATAATATTTCTTTACACTACTCGATCGGTATCGAGTTATAACCATTATAACCATTATAACCAATGATACAATTAATGATTGAAGTTACCTCTTATAAAGAATCCGATTAGCATTCCTTTTTTCAAACTATGGGTGATGGTTCGGAGAGCAAAATAATACGAAACACTCCGGGGTATTCAGGTACACAATTCGGCTTACGATTGTTGGGAGGCTGATGGAGCTCTGGCTGGCTGGAAATTTTGAAATCGGTGCTTTTTCTGTGCCGATTATGTATTACGCACCATGCAAGATCATGGAAAAACACTGTATACCAACCACCTGAACAAGAAACTCGATTTGCATGACAGCTTTTCCCAAGGGACTGTCATTACTTTTTTAAGTGACCTACTCCACTAGCCCGATGCGATCCTCACGTACTATGCATTGAGGGTCCACTTTGATCGATCGCCGTGCAAGGGCTGAGGAGCCTTTCTTTGGGGGTAGATCTGGTTGACATGGAGATCATTCAGCGACCCTCCTTCATTACGATATTTTCCTTTTTTTGTTCCCCATCGATTGTCAGTCGTCGCTCTTAATATGGAGATTCTTCGTTACTACACTTTGGCATTCTATTGGTCGTTTGGCTACTTACCTTCGTTCGGAGCGCAAATAAACGACGGTTTCAACTATTAATTGTTTGTGAGTATGATAGCTAGACATATAAAGACTACATATGGTCTTTGTTGCTCTCAATTGGCCATTTAATTCCAGGGTTTGTCATGTCCTGGAGGATGATTCGTGGTTATGCAAGCTATTTACTACATGACGAGGCCCTGAAATAGCGAGCTCATCTTAGTTCTGAGTTCTACAGTGGTGTTGCATGAACTGAAATTGCCCTTTTATCGTTTACCTTGCCTTCAACCGACCGAGGCCGCCCTTCTCCAAGTGCTTGGAGTCGACATGACCATCTTGTCCCACTGGCAAGAGAAGGTCGGGGTTCGCCGTCTGAAGCGAGAACTGGAAAATTACTCGACAGGCTGAAAAAGCCCGTTTCTCATTCAAATTTCTTCGTCGCGAGTGCTGAAGACCATTTCGAATCATTACAGTTCGTCAGCATAGCCCCAATATACGGGACAATTTATACCAGTTGTCAGTGGCTTTTCATTCTCACTGGCTACGATCAATGGAAAATTATGTAAGAAAACACTTGGGGAAAATACTTATATGCAACAGAACTAAATCCGATATTTGGTTGTATGCAAACCTGCGCCGAAAATCAGGGAAGGAAGCGAAATAAGTCACTCCAGCTGTCGCCTGAAGACCCGTTTCCAAATGGAGTAAATCGTGCGATTTCCTTTTTATTCAAACCAGCCAGACAATTAATTCTTATCACGACCACCTATCATCATCTCTCTGTCCAAACGCTTCGGGCCAATCCTGTTGATATTCCCTAAGAGCTATGTATAGCAGTATCATTAAGGTCACCGGTCCGCGGTCCATATTTCCTAATTAGGCTAGCCTCCGCGGACCTGTTCAAGGCTGAAGAGTATAAAGTCAACCCCATTCTCACCTTCGAGATCTCACATTTCTACCAAAGGATATCTCAGAGATTATTGGAAATATGTCTCAACATCGAAAAGTAACCAGTCCCACATGCTGAATCCTCAATAGTCTTTCTTCTATCTAACAAGCTTTAGGCAATCATCATCGGGGCCGGCCCAGCCGGTCTTGCAGCGGCGTTGCGTCTGCATCAGCAAACAGACATAAAATGCACGCTATACGAGCTGCGCTCCGAGCCTACAACACTGGGTGGTGCGGTTGGAATTCAGCCTAATGGCATGCGTCTTCTCTACCGTCTCGGTGTTTACGACAAGATAATTGCTCGAGGTTACACCGGCTCCAATATCACGCTCCATTCTCTACAAGGCAATACCATCGGTTCGCAAGATTTAGTAGGATGGGCGCGTGAGGAAATTGGCTTTGGATACGTACGTATCAAGCGTACTGATCTCGTGGACGTCTTGCTAGAAGCGATTAATGAAGCTGGGATCCCTATTCATTTCAATAAACGGGTTACACATATTGATGATGGAGCTGATGGTGTGTCTGTTACATTTAAGGATGGTTCAACAGATAGTGCGGATATACTTCTTGGTTGTGATGGGATTCATTCATTTATTCGACGATATTGGGTCGATCCTGACCAGGCTTCTGAATACTCTGGTCTCTCGGGAATTGGATCTGTTATCCCGGGTTCGAGCTTAACCCCTGAAACGACGGCACAGATCTCAGGACTTGAGGCCACTATGACGGAAGAAGGCATGATTGCAGTGACTAGGTGCACACAGTCTACTGATGACTTGTACTGGTTCTTCACCAAAGAAGTTTCAATACCCGGCTCTGGAGATCGGGATGGATGGGAGGTGCAAAGTAAAGAAGAGGTAAATGGATTCAAGGATCCTCTTCTTGAAATCCTGGAGAACGCGCGAGGTCAATGGGGTGAAACTTTAAGAGAGATCATCAGCAAGACCTCGGTTGTCAAGTTTTACCCTATTCATCGCCTTCCTCCCGGAGGAACCTGGTCCAAGGGCCGGTGCATCCTCGTCGGCGACGCTGCACATGCAATGTCACCGCATGCGGGTCAGGGTGTTTCAATGGCTCTGGAAGATATATTCCTTCTTTCACGTCTACTGGAAGACCACTCCAAGAGCTTGGACCAGGTTCGGGTGAGGTATGAAGAGATTCGTCGCCCAAGAGTGGATGAGATTTACAAGATGGCGACCCAGAATGGTAATTCTCGAAAGAGGACTGGACCCTGGGGTCTATGGCTTAAGGAATCTATAGCTGCAGTTGCCTTCAATCTTTCTTGGGCAATCGGGCTGGAACGCCTTGGCTTCAAACAGAAGCATCTGGTTTACGATATTGATGAGGTGGAAATCTAGATGTTTATTGTACCTGGGCAAGAGCAATTTGCTTCTACTCTTCATTGCGTTGGCTATTTCTGTTACTTCTAGCCTTTCTTTCAATTGTGCGAATGGAGGCTCTCATAATATGATTTTCTCTCAAGCTCTACTAGTAATAATATTCGCTTGTTTATCATCTGGTGGAACTGGTTAATGTATAAGTCGAAATGAACTCAACTCACAATCTGGAGGAAGATTATCACCTCTCGCCAGCCATTAATCTAAACGATGGTCTCTCAAAGCCAAAACGTAACCGCAGTCAATTCATTCACAACTTAAAGCTCTTTTCTTGCCCGTGCAGGCGAAAGAACCCAGCTTGGAATCAGCCCTTATATCCAAACCCCAACCAAAACTTCGAGTCAAATTCCAAGGTTATGTTCAGCTAGCACTTCCAAGTTTACAAATTACTTGGCAGACATTTTATGATCTGAGCTCGGGACACATCGCCGAAGCTCCGTTATATCAAAAGCACACCGTTAGGTAAATACGAAACAAATGAAGACCAAAGACAGACCGCTATTATATTCTAGAACGTATGGACTCTCCCACTCTCCCCGGAAGTACTTACTAGTGACATGTGATTTATAGTCCCAATATGTCAAGTTGACCCGGGGAATCAGTCCGCGAGGACCGCGATCAGGCCATGGCGCTATCAGCTAGCTGCATAGGGCGCGACTAGCAGGATTCGCCTAGATATCTGGATAGTGGGTCCTCGAATTGGTTCTCGGGGCAGATTGAGGGGTACGATTATGGGGGCTGATCTTTTATTCAAGTTCAGGGACAGGACTAGATTACTGGATTGAGAATTTACGAATGGAGGTACTAGCGAGGACAAAGGGGACTTTTTTAGGTCAATGCATTAGCTATTGCGAGTAGAGAGGTTGATCATTATTTTGAAGCGTAATAAACCCAATTAAATAAGAATGAAAGGTGTCTAATAACAAATAACATGAGGGGAATGCGTAACTGGTGAACATTGGAGAGAAAGGGAAGAAAGAGTATTATTATGGACAGAAGAGATGTTTTGGGTATAATGCGAGAGGATGGAACGAAAGTCGCTCGTCCTAATTAGAATGATATGCAAAAAAAAGCAGTTATTTCTTTTTTGTTCGCCTGGAAAGGCCATTTCACTTTTTTCCATCGAGGAAAATCATCAACGCCGCTGGATCGAAAAAAAACCGATGTGAATGTGGGAAGTTCATGAGTCATTCCTCTTTTTGAAAGAGTATGATCGTAAATGGGTTGAATCAAGGAAATAAGGTGTATTTGGGGAATCTTTTTTGTCGTTGAGATCATGACGTCGTGGCGCAAAAAGAAGGAAATGAAGTAACGGCTAGATAGCGGATGCTTATTCGCGAGAGGAATCGACCGACGGAGCGCGAGACACAGCCCGAGATGCGGGTTCAGAGGGTGGAGGAGTTTGTTCGGTCATTAAATCGTCGGCAGTGAAGCCTCTGCGGCCACGGATAGATGGGATGGATTGGTTGGAAGAGTGAGTTGAGTCACTGTCCAGGCGCAAAGATTCCATGCGCTCTAAATCTTCGTATTCGGGGAGGGGCAATGGGGAGCCAGTGTAGTCTTCCATAACGCTGCGAGTATCATCAGGCTTGGTGTAACCAGGTGGGCTGGCGGGAACATCCTCATAGACAGGAGGCATTTCCTCGTCCCAACTGATGCCAAGACCACTGCGCTCAGTGACATTTAGATTAAATTGCATACGCAACACACGGGCTGCGCCAGTGGGAGTGATGAGACGGGTGTTGCGGTTGGGACAGAACTCCTCGGCCACGATCAGCTCAATGACAAGGTTGTGCTTGACCTCGAGGCCACCTGGAGCCTCCATATCACAAACAGGGTTGTTGGTGGGGTTGATGCTGGCATCGAATTGCATGGAGATTTCACCGCCGGCGGTGTCAAAATCCGTCTTCCAGCCGCTCTTTTCTTCATTGTGACCAATGATGCGGGTCTCTTGGTGAAGGACACCCTTTCCTTCACCACCAATCTTGTGAGAGTGCTTCTGGCAGGCTGTGGAGACGATCTTCTGATGTTCTTCAATACGCCACATCATCTTGCGTAGACGCCAGCGAGTCTGAGTCTCGTCACCCTTGTCAACAACACCGCTCAATGTCATTTCGACGGGGAAGTTGCCAATGGGATGAACGACGGAGGGAAGGACAATGCGGCCAGTCAAGTTTGTGGGAGGGAAAATGCGGATACTGGACTTGTCATTGCCTGGGAGGAGAGCACGGCGCAAGTTTAGAGGCATCTTGAGGGTGAACTCTTCACCGACGATGCTCTGAGCCTGTGCCAGCAGGTAGTACTCTACCTGTCCAAGAGCGCCATTGCAGGTGGCCGGGAGGTGTCCGGGGAAGAGATAGCTGAAGGGAAAGTCGTGTTGGCCACTCTTCAGATGAAGGGCCTCAGTGAGGAAGTTCCAGCGGGTGAGCTCGTCGGTCCGGGTCTGGCAGTTGGGGCAATGGCCAGAAACAGGCTTCTTGGTGGTGGTTTTCGACACCAGGCGGACATCGAAATGGTTCAAGATGACTTCACCAGCCAGTTCGGTGACATTGACACGCAGACGACCTGAGAATAGGGCACCGGTTGAGTTGGAAGGGTTACCGTAGCAGACTAATGGAGGCGATTCGACCAGTACGTCGAGTTTGACTGGAGGAACAGCCAGTTCTTCCCGGGTGATACGTTCCTTTGATCGTCCAGCGCGGGCTAGGCTCTTGCGCTTGTCTTTATCTTTGCTGTGATCCCGGTGAGGGTGGATCAAGTGGTCCATCGAGAAAGAAAGGCGACGTTCGGGAGAACGGGCACGATCTGGAGTGCCATGACCGGAGAAAGGCTTCTTGGGGCCGGTGGCGTGTGTAATGATTTCATTGACGGAGGTAGTTGAGGAGGCGTTGGAGTGAATTGGAGTCGAAGACACCGAAGAGTGTAAGGAGCCAGAGCCCCGAACAAAGTTGGGGATCAGTCGGCCCGGCATGATAGATGACGGGAATAGAAGGGGGGTTGACAGATAGAAATATAAAGTCTTTGATATTCTCAGTTCAGTATGACTGATAGATGATGATGATGATGATGAGTCCAAGATAATGACTGGATTAGGAAGCGGTCCGATGCTGAAAGAGTTGTGAAGCAAAAGAAGCAACCGCCAACATAATCTAGAGAAAAAAGAAATAGTCTTTCAATGACGAAGAACCAAGAGTCACGACATGGCGGGACAGTCTGCTTTTGAATTCCGAAGAGGATCATGTGCGCTGAGTCTAAAATCCACCGAATCCGTGGAAAAAGTCAAGAAATTTCATCTAAATTTTCTAGTTCCCACTTATTCGACCATGCGGTCGGTCAGGTACCGGCGTGTCATTCGCTGCTTTGAGGTCTGGCCACCTAAAAAATAGAAAAATTAACTAAAAAAGGACTAAAAAATCCATTTTTTTAACAAATTTATAAAAAAGAAAAAAAGACAAAAAGAGGCGTTGTGGAGCAAGAGAATTTCGTCATCGAGTGGGCCAGTACCGTTCAATACGCCCTTGTTACGCGTATCGTAATATCTACACTCATCCATATTCTATATGTACTATGTAGTTATGTTATAGGACTATGTAGTAATGATCTATTCAGTACTATGTGTACTCATCACATCATTCAGATTACTGTTGTTCAGCTCACGCCATCTAGCACCTCACCTTGTCTCACCTCATACCATCACCGACTTCCTCAATGTCAATACCCTTCGGCATCTCGGCTCGGTCCCGAACTAACTTCCCCCGTTTTTACAGTAGTTACACATCGAAGGATCTCGACTTTCATCCGGGGATCGTCTGATGACAAGACCTCTGGTGCAATTGTCATTATTTGGTACCCCACATCCAAAAGGTGTGGGCATCATATTGCGATCAGAATAATCTATCCCTCATCTAGGCATTCCAATGAGGGGCAGCTGATGCGATGCTATCCCCCGCCGGCCTTTGCTTTCTGGGTTGCACCCTATAACGACCGTGCGCCGCAATGACTCACAGTCGGCTAAGTGGTCCCGGTTGTTCGGGGTTGGGATCGTCTGAGAAATCGGCCCAGTGCATGTGCCCTTCGGTGCGGCGGGGTATGGCCAGTCGGTCTCCGTGAAAGAGAACAAGGAGCATGAGGCAAAAGAGGGCAAGCCAAAAAAGCAAAGCGCTGGCTGCATCGCAACCCCGGATGATTAGCAAGCCATCTATCTCCACGGAGGGATGTCCGATCACCTGAGCCATACTTCCCCATTCACACCGGGTTCGATGCCGATTCTTGATGATCTACTCCATCCTTGATTCCATTCAATGCTGGAAGTCCATCCAAATCAGTCAGTCTATCCGGAGGAAATGGGTACTACCTTGTACAACCGATGCGGTTGCGCGGCGGGCGAAGCCGAGACAAAGATGCTGAAAATAGGACGGGGAAGAGGCGTTTGTGAGGCGTTAGGCGTGTGAAGGCGTACCGCTTTTTTAGTCGAACACGTAGAAATCGCTGGTCAGCCGGTCTATCACGTGGAATTGACAGCAATCCTGTGTCCAAAGCAGACAACAAACACCATAATCACCCAGCATGAATTGCAGTAAACAAAAGCAACTAACAACAGTGTGTACCAAATTGTCCATTGATTCTAACCATTGATACAATTCTGATACAAACTTTTACAATACAATTCACAACTGTTTCTAGTGGCAGATCGTTTCGGTCCTCCCGCTTGGCCGGATTGGGAAAAGAAAACGCGTGCAAAGACGAACACAAAAAGAACAGACCCTGACTGCCCCACCGCAGAAAATTTTCTATTTCTTTTTGCGGCTTCGTTCAGCCGATTGCCCTTTTCGAGGCTAGTCACTCCGATCTATCACCCCCGCATGGCGCAATTTGCGGGGCGCAGATTTCTCGCTTGCATGGGAGTTTTCACATGGTAGAAGGGACACGTTGATAATATGGACGCGCATGGAGGGGAGGGAAGAAAAACAGAGTCAGAAGCAATACAAATGAGACTTTCAGAGATCTGAAAAGCTTTACGATCCGGATCACCGTGTTCTAGCCCGCAGCTGTCAAGCAACCTTGGCCCAGCTCCATTGGGCGAATCATCAATTCGCCTGTCCACACTAATTACCTAACAGTATCCTCGATCATCCTTGACACCACACCTTGTCCGCGGCGCATGGACCAACATGTAACAGGTACCTTTCTGACTTGCAGCATCATTCAGCGTCCATGCTCCTACATATCCTTGCAAAACAAGAGCTCTGATCCTGCAGAAAGTGAAAGGGAAGGGCGGGAAAGAGAAAAAGAAATGCTCCGGGCTCGAGCGTGGAAATGACGAGCATTATCCTCGGAAAGCATATTCCTCTATATCTACATCGTACATACTCCGTATACTACAAGGCAATATGTATATAGTATTCTCTAAGCACGTCCTTTGGTGACACGATGGCTGTGAATGTTGTATGTTCCTGCGGTGTGCAGCTTGAGTCCAAGTTTCAATCACGCCATGATCTCCAACTACCAAGGGGTCACTAGTACGCGTACCCATATGGAGTACACAAAGCGAAATTCCATAGAAGATGCACATCCATTACTACTGTACTCCATATGTACTCCGTACATAGGGAGAGCTTGAAATGCACCTTGAATATCGGCGTCACCCGCGTGGCCCCCTCCTTGGCAAAACGCCTTTCAAGGCCAACTTGACGATCTTCATTCAAAGGTGGATTCCCCACCCACCGCGTCGAGTAGCCGGTTCAAGGAGGCCATCGGAGAGAAAATACAAAACAGAGCAGACCCAGCGAGATCGCATCCCATCCCATCATCTGAGCACGGCATCTCTCTGATGGTGTCGGGTAGTGTGAATCACCGCAAATCTCCATCGGAGGACACAACCAATCACAGGGCGTGGTATGCCGTGACGATCAAGATGGTCGGCGCCTTTCAGCGAGCTTCCTGTTTCGGGACGATCTCGGGCTTCATCCCCGAAGCCAGAATGGGATTTGAGAGCCTTGTTGGTTGTAATAGTATTCTTTTTGCCCAAGGTCCTTTGTACGTAGTTTAGCCGTGGTCATTACTTTCCCATTACGGAATATATGGCAAATGCAGTATATTTCTACAAAGTACATGAAACTATTACTACACACCGACTCATTCAACACGCCATCTGTCTCATCGCTTTCCCAATTGCCCTGTTTTCTGTTCTTTTTTCTTCTTATTTCCTTAGCATCAACACTAACCTCACTAACGTCGTAACTTGCTCGATGGCCGATGGCACCATTGAGTTTTGCGACGGAAAACTCCCGCCCCGCCAAAACGGGCAGAAATTTTCTGCCCTCTCCACTCTAAACAGATTCGACTCGGCCCGGCGCAACGTGATGCTTCTACTTCACACCAGTGGTTGATCGGGTTTTCCTTATATGATCGAGAGAATGATTGAGTGTATGTGTGGATTTCTTTGATTGTTCTTAGTTATTCTCTTGAGTCTTTCTTTTGCTCATCCCTACAGTTTCCCCGAATGTGAAATATTATTTTATTATTTTAGTATAGAATATATTTAGTTCTTGTTTCTCATTGTTGTCCGAGCGGGCGGGTAGCCACCACCCACCCACCAATACATTTACACAGTTCCAAAGAAATCCATACGGCGGGTCCCGCTATGCCATGTCCTTCTCTACCGCCGGAAAACCGTAGGGCTCTACGGCGTTGGAGTCACAGACCGGGCCGATTTGGAGAGTACCCGGTCGTTGGTGGAGATCCGATGACTAGTCGCGAGGATATTTCTTTCTTTTAAGGTTTCAAGTTTTTTGATATCCAGTTTTTCTCTTGCTTTTGTTACACTAGACGTAAAACTGGAAGATCTCTACTCTATACTACAGAGGCGGTGCTGGAATTGTTGGAGTCCGAATGGAGTCATTGAGTCTAGACCGGGAGGTGAGAAATTTGCAGCTGAGATGGGTCATGCCGATACATTTGTTGTTTTAGAAAGCGCTATTAAGATTAGAACACGCAATGGATTAGTGAAGTTTAGTTTCTCGGTGACAGTGATGATCACGAAGATATTGAAATGTTCAAAGTACGAGTTAGTCAGTTACTACTAATTAACTACAGCAAATTTCGAATGTCAGGCTTTCAGGTATACAATGCAAGCAGCCTGGGAGTGTTTGACTACAATGAGCTCTGGATGATCACAGTACTTGGCTTTGAAACAACCAGGAATTGAAATGCAGCAAAAAGGATGGATGAAGCACTTGTACTCGGAACAACGACATGCAATACTAGAAGTAAAAATATAACGGCGGCTGCTGACAGATGACACTGGCTTCTCCACACTGACATGACAGAATAGCATGAGAGCATATATAGTGCCTCAGGGCTAGTTTGATGGGTAGTAGCATCATCTAGGATTTCTGGATGATCAAGCAATACATACAGTACGTAGGCATCGAATTACTAGTATCAGTAAGAGAAGACAGTTCAATGTAAGAAACGAATGCCGAGAATTTTTAGGTCTCAGCTGATAATTACAAGTCTATCCTGGTCTTTGGCTGACGGGAAAATCGTGATTCTTTACGAATATATGAATCATTTCTTGTATTTCAAGAATGAGTGGTTGATACAATCCCAGTCATCACGACTTGATAGGACCGCCACTGAACCCTGATCATGCAGATCATGAAATCAGAAGGATGTCAGCCCCGCTCATTATCAGAAGCTTCTCAGCCACTACATTCAACCCCGAATGATAACAAAGAGGCTCATGGTATCTAAACATGGAGATAACTAGTGTGGCTACTTTAAATCAACAATCTTCCTTCTGCATAAACCCCTGGCACGTGACCAGTTCCGACTCCGACTCCGGGGGATCGCCAGCGTGATGTTCGCCGAAGCTCTCTCCCCCTTTTCTGGATCAGCTTCCTGCCACCGTGTTCTTTTTTTCTCGATGTATTGATTTGTCGCTTGCTTCAGCCCCAAGCCATGGACTCGCTGTCGTCTCTTCCACTGACCCCTAACTGATCTAACCGGTATCTCCGCATCTGAAGCTCTCCACCCCGCCGTCAAGCTTTCTTCAAACCGAGCCCACCGAGGGGGAGCTATGTTCGCTGCGCATTCCCCACTTTTGAATACTCGACCTCCTACAATTCTTGATAACGACTCCCTATAGTCGGTCCTTTCAAGATTTCGAATTGCCATCGCCGAGCTGAACATCATTGCGGTAGCCAGTTTCAACCCAACCGTGCCAATATAGATTCGATCGACAACGAATCTATTTCGAAATACTCCCATACCAAGCCGATTCCTCACCTACTCAGACATACCGCACATCGAAATGAGCTCTTCATTCAATTGGTCCGCGCTTGCAGTGGCCATTGGCGCCGTCTTCCTTTTCTGGACGCTCTCATCCACAACCTCCTCACCATTCATGCGGTCCTTCCCACGTCTACAAAACAAGCGAATCTGCCTACTGATCGCACACCCCGATGACGAAGCCATGTTCTTTGCACCAACAGTCTTGGCCCTCACCCGACCAGAGCTAGGAAACCACCTGAAGATTCTGTGCCTTAGCACCGGTAAGCATTATTACACCTACGAGTCGATCGATGATCATATTCGAAAAAAAGTAAAGCTAACACACCACCCCAATAGGCGATGCAGATGGTCTCGGCGATATCCGCAAAGAAGAACTTAAGAAATCTGCCCTTTCGCTCGGTGTCCGTGATGAAGCGGATGTTTTTGTCGTCGATGACCCGACTCGATTCCCAGATAGCATGTCGAAAGATTGGGCCGAAAGCGACGTATCTTCCCTCCTTGCCTCGGCATTCGCGCCCGAGCTCGCAGCAACACTTAACGGTACCGCGAAAAAAGATTCTAAAAAGGCACCCACTGCGACAATTGATGTCCTCCTCACCTTCGATCGAGACGGTGTTAGCAATCATCCGAATCACCGCTCACTTTATCATGGCGCGAAGAATTTCATTCAGATTTTAATGAAGGGTAAGGAAGGATTTACCTCTCCTGTTACACTTTACACCCTTACTTCGCTTTCGATTCTGCGTAAATATGCTGGTGTGCTCGATGCTCCGGTGACAATGCTCCAGGGTGCGTGGAGTAATTTGATTTCGGCATTTGGGTCTAAGAAAACTGGTTCGGAGACGGGCCCGAAGCGTCTTCTTTTTGTCAGTTCGATCCAGGAGTGGATGACTGCGCAGTCGGCTATGGTACATGGGCATAAGAGCCAGATGGTTTGGTTCCGTTGGGGCTGGATTACCATTGGTCGATATATGACTGTCAATGATTTGAAACGCGAGAAGGTTTAATCTGGGCTTAATCTTCTACATTTGGATCCTCTTCTTGTGTGATTATTATATCTTGATGCGAAGTTCCTGGCCTTAGATCACATCTGTGTTTTTTAGATTGATCTATGTACACAATGTCGATTGGGTTGAAACCCTTTAAATAAAACAAAATTAATGAATAGCGTCTTCAAATTCGAATCAGTCTTCAAATTGTGAATTATTTACCAATGCCAAGTTGTCTGGCCAGCGTAGCTGTCTCTCGGCGTCTTGGGCTTTCTAAAGCCTTGCTGACTTTGTCGACCTTTGCCAGTGCATTACATACCTAAGCATAGGTATTCTTCCAAGGAATGTACAGATCGAAGGTGATGATATATATAGGGATTAGGTAGTAGAAAATGAGTAGATCTTGATGTTACATTTGATTCATATGTTGAACTGATCTAATCTTGATGGTAGGAAGACAGGGTATCGACGCTAAAGAACAAGAGAACAAAAACGCTTGACTTGGCAAAAGCTCAAATCCAGGTCTTGTCATCCAGAAAATAGATGCCCCTTTCAGGTTTAAGCATGTCCAACGCTGCAAGACGTCCATAAAAACCAGCATTTGGATTTTTCTGGCTATTCCATTCCGATTCCTCGGGGTATTCGGTCCAGGTAGAATTGAGCCTTTGTACATCTGCTCGTAACTTCGCAGACGGAGGAGTTTCAAACTGGAAAAGCTTGTCAAGAGGGCTTTGACGACCGTCGATGAATTTGTGAGATTTGAGTACATGGTACCAAATTCGTTGCTCTGTAAGACGGCGTGGTTCTACCGGAACAAACAATTTGCCTTTGTGGGCCATTCGTCGCACTGGAATCCGATATTGATCGGGAGTCCAATGCCGCGCCCAGCGTGTTGTTCGGCCGTGCATGGTAAATTGCCCCGTTTCAGCCCCGTAATGAACGTCCTTCGTCTCGGGTAAGAAGTCTTTCCACTCTTCTATGAAGTTTGGTCTTTCTTGCCATTGCCAGACCTGGTACGACGTATCACTCCACTCCTGGGTTGTAAATACCGACCAGCAGCAACGCCGAAGAAGGTAAGATTGCTGGTAAACTTGCAGCCGAATGATGTCGTATGCATGAATAGCATTGGCAAGCTGCGGGGAACGGAACAACTGCGGATCTGGATTACGAACACCTTCTGCCCGTTGCTTCGAAGCAGCCTCCAGAGCGGGCTTCATGCATCTTAGCACGACTCTTCGTGCCTCAATCTGGCGCAGTCTAGACTGGTGTAATAACTTATACGCATCGCGAAGAAGATCTTTGCATTCTCCTAGATTGCCATTGTGTATGCTGACATTCACCATAAACCGGTATGCCTGCATACTTGGACTGGTGTTGTCAGGGCCAGATGTTGAGGCATTGAATACGGATTGGACAAGGCTCAAGGAAACTCGACCCAGAGAATTTGCGAGCTTAGAATCCTGGGTGTCTTGCTCCTTCATCCTTGCTCTACCCAAGATGTACGACCGCTCTAACAGGTCTAACCAGACTCTTTGCGAGATCGGTATGTTGTACTTCGAAGAAATAAGCTGGATTGCACGGATCGCACTCGACATATCGTTATTGGTGCCTAGTGCGTGGGCGACCGCAAACAAAAGATTCTCTGTCGGATGCAGTGCAGACCATGGGTCGTAAGAGGTGAGTTGCGGTAACTTAGAGTTATCGGGCGCTTGTTGTGCCTTCATTGAGGGAATGTCGATATTCCATATCGTCTTGAGAACGAGAGATATCCCCTTGGTGTGACCGACACGCGCGCCAGCAATGAGGAGGTTGATATAGGTCCGCTCATCGGGCAAATGTCCTTCACGAAGCATCGTGTTGAATATTTCCAGAACTGCATGCCGAACACTATTTGGCGTCCCCGTACCATAGCCACGCCAGCCTACACAGTTGGTTCTTTTACGGCGCTTGTAGTAATGGCGGGGAAGCATTCGCAGGCGATATGCTTCCTTTCCAGTGTAGCAATGGTCCCATACGAGCGCCTCCATGTAGTGATTGTAACATGTTGTGCTTGGGGCAATTCCTCTCCGCTCCATGGCCTTCCATATTTGGGTTGCGAAAGGTTCATTTCCCATTGAACGAGCACAGTCTAAAAGGTGTGTGTACTCTTCTAGATGTAACGGCTGGACAGCCGTTCGAAACTCGACAATGGTGAGTAAATTTGCGACAAAATCATCGAAGTGCTCTTCTGCTCGCTTCAAGCCATCGAGGAGAGTCGACCATGAATGCAAGGGGTGGTGGAGGTCGCGGTAAGGCTCCACAAAATGGGCCGGGGAGAGTCGGTGGAGCGCCTCGAGGAAGGTTGTCTGGGGTAGTGATCCAACTAGCCCCGCCGACCGTGGGTCTGTCATTGCTATCATCAACAAGTCTGGCTGTCCATCTTCAATGATGCGATAGAAGTTGGTCTGATGTTTCTGTTCCTCCTGTATGTTAGGGAAAGGAGACTGTCCAGCTTCTTCGTCCAAGTCATAGGCTTCTCGGGGAACAGCCAGTGAGCCATTGGTGGATGGTTGGGTGATGAGAACAGGTGTGGAGTAACTGTCATCATGGTGAGAGTTATTTGATCGCGTTGCGAAGCGAGGGTTTTCCCAATGTTGAGCTTTGAAGGAGCCACAAGAGGAAATACATCTCGGGCGCTGGAAGGCTTTGAGCACACGAGGCCGTTGGAAGACATAAGGAGAGACTATAGTTGACTCTAGAGAGCTCCACTGCGGGCGGCTGGCCCAAACAGAGGACAACCTCTCACTGACAGAAACAATTCTTACCATGAGGACATTGAATAGACAAAAGCATTAAAGGAGAAAGATGAAGGACAAAGAAGAGAGAAAGGACCAGCAGGAGGGAAAGAAAGGAAAGGAGGGGGCGTGCATCGACCCCGGCCTGAAGAGGAGGAAGGTGACAGACCCTGGGAGTAGCAGGTACTTTGGATGATTCATTGTTTTATGCAGGCAAATGCGGGCGAATGTAACAAGGGGAAAGTAGCAGTGACCTCCTCCTCCTCCCCCAGTCGAGTGACTCTTTTTAGTTGCATGGCATTTTGGGTCTCGGACCTTCTAGGCTCCACCTTGTCACTTTCAGGTGTCAAGGTGTCAAGGTGTCGAGGTGTCAAGGTGTCGACACTTCGAAAAGTCCGGGGTAACAAAATGCTGAGTCATCACGATTCCACGCTATCACCAAAAGGGAAATCAAGTCTTGGCAGCGAGCTCTGAATCTGTCTCCAACTCCGTTCCGCTCTACTGTGCCCCTCGACTCCCCCCAATCTTCACTATTCACAATTCCACCATGGCCGACAATGGGGATTCAGGTGCCTCTGTTTCAGAGCCTCTCGATCTTGTCCGTCTTTCACTGGATGAGATCGTCTTCGTGAAGCTGCGTGGTGATCGCGAGCTTAAAGGCCGCCTTCATGTGAGTCCTTTCTCTCTACCACGCGACCGCGCAACATGACAACTGACCACAATTGGTTCCCTATAGGCATATGACAGTCATTGCAATCTGGTTCTGGGTGATGTGGAAGAGACAATCTACGTGGTAGAGGAAGATGAGAACGAAGAGGAAACCACAAGGGTAGGCATTTCCACCATTTGAGATGCGGAGCAACAGGAAACGCTAACCATAGGTCCGTGGGGGATTTGGTTAACAGACAATCAAAAAGCAAGAAGAGATGCTGTTCGTTCGCGGTGAGTCACACATAGACACTGTTGATATTTTCTTGGCTCTGAAACTAATATGATCCATAGGCGACTCCGTGGTTTTGATCTCCCCCCAGGCTTAAACAGTCTGTCGAATTACGAATTGATAGAGGAATCGGCGTCTGGCGAGACCGTTGGGAGGAAACAAAATAAATAAGATACCATCTGCATGCAATCCAGTCGCATAGATACGCGCCTATTGGGGGGGAACTCCTTGGTTCCCTAGCTACTTCTTGCTGTTTGCCTTTTTTTTTAATTTCAATTTTGATGATCTGCTGTGGAATTCCCGTAATGCCCCTCAGCAGAGCCGCAAGGCTGGATAATGGATATCCTCAGACCAACTACATACATACAGCCGCAACACCCCCACTGTATATGTGTCATAATTGCGCTTCTTGTTTCTATCTGTTTCTTTTAATTGCTGGCATGATCGAGTCACCCGTGGCTGAGTAGATGGCACCAGCTGATGGCGGAGACCGCAAGTGAATGATGAGTCAATTGGAAAGGATGACTCGACCCAATTTCTGGTTAAAACTGGCCTAGTAGTACCTCTTTCTCGACTCTGTTTCTGTTTCTTTCCTTCTTCACCTATCTCTCATCGTACTCTATTTCAACCAAGAAACATTCCTTCATTCCCCCCCCCCAACAACTAAATCCAAGCGATGATCCCCCGAATATACGTCTAAATGCGCCAGAGCTCCCGGCGATCCACCCCCATCCGACCGCAACGTCACTGATTACCCCAATCGAAGTGGTTCACCGTCAGTCGATACTGAACAAATTCACACCAACAAATATGACTACAAAGGGCTCGAGAGCTCTAAATCCAGAA